>Ga0302319_10006151_pt1 | contig 23930 bp, 17 predicted proteins | sample Bog_T0_2_FD_203319 | JGI IMG/M metagenome (GOLD analysis project Ga0302319, IMG submission 203319) | Peat permafrost microbial communities from Stordalen Mire near Abisko, Sweden - Bog_T0_2 | ecosystem: Environmental > Terrestrial > Soil > Wetlands > Peat | place: Sweden: Abisko, Stordalen Mire...
GTGTAGCGGGGGTGCTCTAATTGGCTGTTTATAATCAATAACTTGCAGACGAGGGCCGCTACTAGTAGCGGGTTTGTCAATTTCCAGCAGCCGTCGCCGGGGCCGTTGGATGGTCCGCAATCGCGCCGCCGGGATTGAAATCGACTACGGGTCGGAACGACTTTGACTGGTTGATTAGTGAGTGCTTGCGTCGATTAGAAAGGGGCTCAACCGGACAGGCATGTTTCGCAATGCCGATGCAGCGCTTCCACGCCGCATTGGCATTGCAGCGTTGGCTCTGCAAAGCGGACGCTGCGCTAGCCTCGAAGTAGCAATGGACCCGGCGACAACCAGCCCTGGCTCCGCGCCGGACGACGATCCTCTCGCCGCGGCAGCAGCAGCCTGCGACACGGCCGAGCGCCTGTTCCACGAATACCGTCACGTTGAAGCCGAAGCCGCCTCCCGCCAGGCTGCTGCCCTGCTCGTAAATTTCGCCGGCGCCGATGCCAAGGCCGTGGCCAAGGCCCGCATTCGCGCCTGCTCCCTGCTGGGCCTGGCGCTGCGCGAACAGGGGCGCTACGACGAGGCTGCCGGCCCGTTCCTGGAGGCCATCCGGCTCGCCGAAGTCCGCTGGGGCAAGGAAAGCGCTGCTCTGCCCGCCCTGCTCAACAACTACGGCGTGCTGTGCAAATACTGGGGCCACTATGACGAAGGCGAAGCCGCCTACCGGCGCGCGCTGGCGATCGTCGACGCGCGCCACGGCCCGGATTCGCTGCAGTCTGCCACGCTCTACCATAACCTCGGCGGGCTTGAGCATTCGCGCCGCCGCTTCGCCGCCGGCGAGCCGCTGGCTCGCAGGGCCTGGGAAATCCGGCGGCGTCATCTGGGCGATGAGCACCTCGCCACGCTGATGGACCAGGTGGCCTGGGCCGGCCTGCTCGACGGCCTCGGCCGTCAGGCGGAGGCGGAGCCGATTTACCGCCGCGCACTGCTGGTCTACGAGCAGCGCCTCGGGCCGGACCACTTCGAGGTGGCCGCGACGTTGAACAACCTGGGTATGGCCCGCGCGGCCCAGGGCGATCGCGAGGAGGCTCGTATCCTGCTCGATCGTTCTCTGGCCATCAAGACGAAACTCCTCGGCCCCGGCCACCCCGGCACCCTCCTCACACGTCGCAACCTCGCCGCGCTCGCTCCGCCTCCACCCACGCCTCCGACTCCGTGAGCGGATCAGTCCCCGCCGCGGCCGCCGCAATTGCCCCGCGCCTCCGCTCACGATATGATTCTTGCTTACAGGAGAAAAGAGTCTGAATCGCCGTAAATTTCTCGCTACCGCCGCGGCCGCCGGAGCGGCTGCCTGTTCCTACACGCAGAACTCGCCCTGGCGGGTTCTTTCCGGCGAGGAAGCCCGGACGCTTGGCGCCTGGTGCGAGTGCCTGATTCCGGAGGACTCCGACGCCGGCGCGAAGCGCGCGGGCGTGGTGCGCTTCATCGACATTCAATTGACGAGGAAGTACAAGCGCCACCGCAAGCTCTACGCCCAGGCCCTCTCCGCGCTCAACCTGCTGGCCCGCCACAACACCTCGCACGACTTCGCGGAGCTTCCGTTCGAGGCGCGCACGGCGTTGCTCGAAGAGTTCGAGAAGGGCCAGTATCGCGCCGCCTTCAATCTCGTTCTCGACCACACCATGCAGGGCTATTACGGCAGTCCGCGCCACGGTGGCAACGCGGATTATGCAAGCTGGCGCATGCTCGGCGTGCCGATCGTGCCCGTGCGCGGCCGTCTCCAGTACTCCATCTTGGATCCGGCATCGCAGGGAGGACAAAGCTGATGAGCTTGCCTATGGCCGATGCCGTCATCGTCGGAGCCGGCGCCGCCGGTCCCATCGTGGCCCGGCAACTCACCGCCGCCGGTTGGCGCGTGGTGCTGCTCGAGCGCGGCCCGTGGTACACGCCCTGGGATTGCCGCAAGGACGATCTGCGCAACCAGCGCAATTCGACTCTGGGCAACGCTTTCGGCCCCGATGACGAGGGCCATCCGCGCGTGGTCGTCGATCTCGACGGCACAACGCGCATCGTCGCGCCCTCCGAACCCGGCTACTCGAACAACGCCGCCTGCGTTGGCGGCGGCACGCTGAGCTACGGTGCGATGGCTTGGCGCTACCACCCCTACGACTTCCGCATGGCCTCGCAATACGGCGTGCCGGAGGGCTCCACGCTCGCCGACTGGCCCATCTCCTATGACGACCTCGAGCCCTACTACGAGCAGGCGGAATGGGAGCTGGGCGTCTCCGGCGACGACTCGAATAACCCCTTCAAAGGCCGTCGCCGCAAGCCTCTGCCCATGCCGCCGGTCTCGCCGCAGGAGCGCGAACACGAGATCCTCGATAAGGCCGCACGCCGCCTCGGGCTGCATCCGTTCCACATTCCGATGCTGCGCAATTCGGCGCCCTACAACGGCCGCCCGGCCTGCATGCGCTGCCGCTGGTGCGTCGGCTTTGCCTGCGAAGTGGACGCCAAGAACGGCTCGCAGAACACCGTTCTGCCCACTGCGCTCGCCACCGGCCTGCTCGAGTTGCGCACCGAGTGCACCGTCCAGGACATCGTCTTCGACGAGCACGGCCGCGCCACCGGCGTGCGCTATTTCGATCGCGGCGGCGGCCGCTGGGAACAGCCCGCGCGCGTCGTCATCTCATCCTGCGGCGCCATCGAGTCAGCGCGCCTGCTGCTGAATTCTTCAAACAGCCTGTTCCCCCATGGCCTCGGCAATCGTTACGACTGGGTGGGCAGAAACCTCCAGGGCCATACCTACACCGGCGCTCTCGGCGTGTTCGACGAGATCCTCTACGACGATCTCGGCCCGGGCGCATCCATCGCCGTCAGCGACTACAACCACGGCAACCCCGGCCTGCGCGGCGGGGGCGCGTTGTGCAACGAATTCGTACGGCTGCCCTACCAGTTCGTCGGCATGCGCGATCCCGTTGTCCCGCGTTGGGGCCAGGCCTACAAGGACTGGATGCGCCACGCCTACCGCCGCGCGATCGCCGTGCAGGGCCCGACGCAGGAGATGCCGGTGTTCGAATCCCGCGCCGCGCTGGACCCGCAAGTGCGCGACAAGTTCGGCATCCCCGTGGTCCGGCTTTCCGGCCCCAAGCACGAGGAAACGATCGCTATCAGCACGGTCCAGGCCCATCACGCCGACGCCTGGCTCAAGGAAGCGGGCGCCGTGAAGACCTGGCTCAAGCTCGCCGGCAAGGGCACTTCGGGCGGCCAGCACCAGGCCGGCACGTGCCGCATGGGCAACAACCCGAAGACTTCGGTGGTGGATCGCAACTGCCGCGTGCACGATATCGACAACGTCTTCGTCGTGGACGGCGGCGTGCACGTCACCAACGGCGGCTTCAATCCCGTGTTGACCATCTGTGCGCTGGCCTACCGCGCCGGCGAGTTCATCGTGCAAAGCGGCCTGAAACCGCGCGCGTGAAGGAGAATGCCCTGCCATGAAAATCGCACTCACCCTCGGCTTGCTCCTCCTCGCGCTCCTGCTGCTGGTGCCCACGGCCAGCTTCGTCTACGAAGCCGGCGCGCCCGGCGCCTGCGCCCGCTGCCATGAAATGGCCGTGCCCGTGGATCAATGGGCCGGCTCGGCCCACCGCAATGTCGCCTGCGCCAAATGCCACGGCGACGCGCTCACCGCCGACGCCCAGTTCCACATGACCAACGCGCGTCGCGTCCTCGATCACAATTTCGGCGAAGTCGCCGAGAGCGCCCATCTGCGGACCGCCGACGTCTTTGCCATGGTCGACCGCTGCCGCAGTTGCCATCCCCAGGAGTTCGCCACCTGGGCCGCGGGCCCGCACTCGGTGCGCTATGAGCCGTTGTTCCTCGACAAGAAGCAGAACACCGAACGGCACCTGATGGACGACTGTCTGCGCTGCCACGGCATGCATTTCGACGGCCCCATCCGCGACCTCGTCACGCCGTTGAACAACCAGGGCCCGTGGAGTTTCCGCGATGCCGCGATGGCCTCCAAATCCGCCATCCCGTGCCTGAGCTGCCACGCCATCCACATCCACGGCGCACCGTTGAAGGACCACGTCCGGCGCGCGGTCATCTCGCGCAAAGAACCCATCATGACGCCCTCGCTGGCATTCTTCGACCGGCGCTCGCGCGAATCCGTGTCCGTCGCCATGCTCGCTCTGCCCGCGATGCATGAGGGCGAAAGGCCCGTCAAAATGAGCCCCGATGCCCGCCAGGCCCTGTGCTACCAGTGCCACGCGCCACTGGCCAACACGCAGGTCCACTCCGGCGACGACCGCACGCCGGTCGGCGTTCACGAGGGATTCTCCTGCCTCGCCTGCCACGACCGCCACAAGCAGTCCACGCGCGCCTCCTGCGCCGACTGCCACCCGCGCCTCTCCAATTGCAACCGCGACGTCGAGAAGATGGATACGACCTTCTTCAACAAGCAGAGCGCCCACAACATTCATTTCATGAAATGTTTGGACTGCCACCCCAAGGGCATTCCGCCCAAACGCGTGAAGCCTTTCAACTCGGCCGACTGACCGCGCCCGCTCAGACGAACTCGACGCCCGCCACTTGCGCCACCTCAAAAACACGGGGACTGACGACTCTGTCCTGGGCGCGTTCAACTCTCTCTGTTCACACTCTGTGCTCTCTGCGGCGAGTGGACCGAGCAGTCCCGGCGCTTGCGCAGCTCATTGCAAGCGAGAAGGCTGATTCTGTGAAGAATGTACTAGCGGCTCTTCTGCCGGCGGGCACGAAGCAGCCCGCCCAGGCCCAGCATGCCCGCTCCGACGAGCAGCCAGGAGGACGGTTCGGGAGCGGCAGTGTCCAGCGGCGGATCGGCGGAAATCCCGGCAGTGTTCTCGCCACTGCCCTGAGCCGCGGGCGTTTTCGGCTGTAGAGGCGATACTGGCGCCACGAGGCCATACCCCGCGAAATACGCAGGCTGCGGCATCACCCACCAGTAGGGTCCCGCGGGTCCATCCTGTTCCAGCGGGGTGAGCATCCCGTCCCGGGGGGCGGACCTTAGCAGCTCCTCCGGCGTCTCGGGCAGAGGAGCAGTCGGCTCCGGCAACAGATGAGGCAGTGCAGCCGCCATCAGTCGCATCCGTTCAGGCGGCCCGGCCAACTGCAGCGGCGCCATCGGACCTCCCGGCAACAGCGGAGTGTCCAGTTCGGCCTCGGGAGGTTCCTGGGGCACGGTGCGAGCCATGGAGGCGTCCGAAATGCGGTTGCCGCAGCGTGCCCGCACCATGTTGGTGCCGTCGCTCAGCACTGCCTCGCCGCGGGCGAGACGGACCTTCTTCGCCGTCCAAAAAACTGTGTCGCCCTTGCGATAAGAGACATACGCGGCGGTGTCCGCTGTGAGGCTGATCCTCTTCAGGCCGGCGAGATTCAGCCCGCGGTAGTGTTCGCTAACGACAGGATCGGCGGCGACGGCGCGCCGGACGTCCGCGGCGTCGGCGACGCCGCCGGGCACGACGGAATAGGCGTACACCAGTCGGGCGGACGGAACGGGGAGCGGAGGCGGATCCGGAGGCGGCGCAATATCGAGCGCGTGATCAAGCTTATCTTCCACGCTGTAGATGCCGGTAAGCTCCGGCCACTTGCAAACGAACGCCACGGCGCCCGCGAGCAGCAGCAGAGCCGACAGACGAAATGCGAACAGCCCGCCGCGGCGCGACGAGCCACTGCGCCGGGCGAGCCCCCGGCTCAGGTCGAAATCGTGGTCGCTAAATGACGGCACAGCCGAAACCCTCTCGGCCGCCCTCTTATTCGAGCGGTCTTTATATATGCCGATGCTAGTGTGTTGTCCTTTTCAACAATAGACAGGACCGTACTGCAGGACTGCCTGTAGAGACCTCCCGATAGCCTCCGCCAGCCCGTCGAAGGCTTCGCAGATTATTGATAATAAAAGGTGTGGTTGTCGGCCGAGAATACTAGTACTGAAACCGGGCGTGGGGCCTTCTCAGGGCGTCAGGCGGACCAGGCAAGCGACTATTGGGGACCCATCGCCGGCGCGGGTGATTCTGCTCGAACGCAGATTAGAGAAGCAATCGGTCAGTTCTTCTTGTCTGGCAGTTCCGGCATCGGCACCAGCCCCTTTTTGAGGGCGTAGACTACCAGATCGGCGGTCCGATGGATGCCCAGCGCTTGCATCAGGTTGGCGCGGTGCACGGAAATCGTATTCACGCTGAGGCCCAACAGCGTGGCGATTTCACGGTTCGATTTGCCCTGGACGATGTATTGCAGGACCTCGCGTTCGCGCTGGGTCAATTTGCTAAAGTCGCTATCGTGGCCCTGCGTCGGCAGGGCCAGGCCGGGCGTAAGCACCGTGCGACCGGCGGCGACCTCTTTGATGGCGTAAGGCAGGTCCACCTCGAGCGCGTTCTTCAGCAGATAGCCGAGCGCCCCGGAGGCGAAGGCGTTGCGCACGTAGTTGTCCTCGGAGTACATGCTGAGGATCAGCACTTTGGTCTCCGGCCGGTGCCGCAGAATCTGGCCTGTGGCCTGGATTCCGTCCAGTTCCGGCATGGAAAGATCCATCACCACGACCTGCGGGCTGAGCTGCAGCGCGGACTCGATGGCCGCGGCTCCGGTGGAGGCTTCTCCCACGACCTGGATTTCGGGGTCGTCATCCAGAAGCCGCCGGAAGCCCTTGCGGACCAGGCTGTGATCGTCGACCAACAGAACTGTAATCGGACCTGTCATGAGGCTACTCCAGCCCGCAGCGGTACCTGCAGCGAAACACGGACACCACCCCCGGCGGGCTTGGAAAACTCCAGCACGCCGCCCAGCAACCCGGCCCTCTCGCGCATTGAGATCAGACCGATGCCGTGCCGCGGCCCAGCTTCGGGCATTCCCACGCCGTGGTCTTCGACCACCAGCGAGATATGCAACGGCGCGTACTCGGCACGCACCCAAACCTCGGAAGCTTTGGCGTGCCTGAGCACGTTATTCAAGGCCTCCTGCAAAATTCTGTAGACGTGAATAGCAACCTGATCGCCAATCCAAAGCGCATCACCGATTTTCGCATAATGCACGCGCAAGCCTGACTGTTTTTCAAACTGATTGATATACCATTCGACGCTCTTCTCCAGCCCGTAGTCGTCCAGGATCGGCGGGTGGAGCATCTGCGACATCAGCCGTACGTGCTCCAGCGTGTCCGCGGCGACCTCCCGGATTTCCTTCAGGCCGGATTGGGCGGGAGAGTCCTCGGGGATTTGCTTCTTCACCCGCTGGAGCATGGCGCCGAGAGCCGTCAGCACCTGGCCGAACTCGTCGTGCAATTCGCGGGCCAGCGTGCGGAACACATCTTCCTGCACATTGATCACCTGCCGGGCCAGCTCCTGGCGCTCGTCGGAGAGCTTTTCCAGCCGTTCGAAAATACGGCGGCTGAAGCGGATCGCCGAAACGCCGGTAGCGCCAATCGCCAGCAGCCCGGCCGCGAGGAACCAATACAGGTTCGTCTCGACCCGCTTGTAGATTTCTCCCACCGCGCGCGCCCCCGCGGTCTCGGCGTCGCTGTTTTCCACCAGCAGCCGGGCGACGCTCGAATTCAATGTGCCGCGCTCGGAGTTCAACCGCGTGCGGATCAGCGTCCGGGCCTCGTTTTCCCGGCCATCCGCGGCCTGCATCCACATCTGGTCCATTCCGTCCCAGAATCGCCGCATGCTCGCTTCGAGCACGTCCTGCTGGTCACGCGTGCGTGAGCTCGGCACCAGGTCATGCTCCAGCGCAATGGCGGCGTCGAGGTCCGTGTGCAGGCGGTCCATCTCGCTATGATGCGCCGTGAGTGGAAAGGGGTCGCCGGTCTCGGCCATTTCGTGCAGCGCCAGGCCAATCTGGTAGAGGTCGTTCTGGATGCGCACCAGTTGCAGCGAGTCGCGGCGGTTGCGGTCCACCGTCTCCACCTGCAGGCGCTGCAGGCCGCGCACCTGGTCGAGCGTGAATCCAAAGTAGATCGCCACGGCGGCCAGAGTGACGCCCAGTCCGAAAAGTTGTGGTACCCACGGTGCGCGGCCCGCCATCTGGGTATCCTATCCTAGAGTGCCTGAACTAAACCCTCTCCTTGAAATCCAGACTCCGATCCCGTTCGACCAGGTGCGCACCGAACACGTGCGGCCGGCCATACGGCAGCTCGTCGCAGAGGCGCAGAATCGCATCGAGGCGATCGCCGCGGAAACGCAGCCGCGCACGTTCCTGAATACGCTCGGCGCGTTGGACCAGGCCAGTGAGAAGCTGGACTACGCCTCGGCCGTCGTCCAACACCTGGAGAACGTCGTCACCTCGCCCGAACTGCGGGCGGCGTGGAACGAGGTGCAGCCCGTGGTGAGCGAGTTCTACTCGCGTATCCCGCTGCATGCCGGGCTGTGGTCGGCGCTCAAGCAGTACGCCTCCACCGCGGACGCGGCCGCGCTGACCGGCGTGCATGCGCGCTTTCTCAAGAAGACGATCGACAGCTTCCGCCGGCATGGGGCGGATCTCGATGCCGCCGGTAAAAAGCGGCTCTCGGAGATCGACGTCGAGCTCTCTATCATCTGCACGAAGTTTGGCCAGAATGTTCTGGATGCGACGGCGCAGTTCGAATACGTGATCGACAATGAGCAAGCTCTGGCTGGTCTGCCCGCGGCGGCTGCTGCTGCTGCCCGGCAGTCGGCGGAGGCACTTGGCGTCGAGGGCTGGCGCTTCACGCTGCAGCAGCCCAGTTACCTCGCCATCCTGACCTACCTCGACGACAGCGCGGTGCGCGAGCACTTCTATCGCGTTTACAACCGGCGCGCGGCGGACACGAATACCGGTCTGCTCGAGAAGATCCTCGCACTGCGCCGCGAGAAGGCCCGGCTGCTCGGCTTCAAAGATTTCGCGGATTTTGCGCTGGCCGAGAGAATGGCCAAGAGTGGGGCGAAGGCGCTCGGTTTCCTGCGCGATCTGCAGGCCCAGACCGTCGAAGCGTTCCACCGCGAAATCGAGCAGCTCGAGCTCTACCGCGCCCAGCCGAATGGCGAGCGGCGCAGGCTGGACCCGTGGGAGGTCGGCTATTGGGCCGAAAAGCAGCGCGCCGCCGAGTTCGATTTCAATGAGGAACAACTGCGGCCTTACTTCCCGCTGGAAAGCGTCCTGAACGGCCTGTTCGAGCTCGTCCAGCGCCTCTATGGCATCGCCATCGTCGAGACGCCCGGCCAGCCCGTCTGGCACGCGGACGTGAAGTACTACCAGGTTCGCGACGCCGATGGCCGCGTGCTGGGCGGCTTCTACGCGGACTGGTTTCCGCGCGATACCAAGCGCGGCGGCGCGTGGATGGGCGCGTTCCTGACCGGCCATGCCATCGACGGCGTATGGCGGCCGCACGTGGGTGTGATGTGCGGCAACGTCACGCCGCCGCTGGCGGACCGGCCGGCGCTGCTCTCGCATCGCGACGTCGAGACCGTGTTCCACGAGTTCGGCCACCTGATGCACCATTGTCTTAGCCGCGTCGAAGTGCGCAGCCTGGCCGGCACCAGCGTCGCCTGGGACTTCGTCGAACTGCCCAGCCAGATCATGGAGAACTGGTGCTGGGAGCGCGCCGCGCTCGACCTGTTTGCGCGCCACTGGAAAACCGGCGAGCGTCTGCCGGATGTGCTCTTCGACAAAGTACGCCGCGCGCGCACGTTTCGCGCCGCCAGTGCGCAGATGCGGCAGCTCGGCTTCGCCACCGTCGATCTGTCCCTGCACATGCTCTACGATCCGGCCCGCGACGGCTCGCCCGTCGAGTATGCCAACCGCATTCTCCAGGAATTCAGCACCGCGCCTTTGCCCGAGGGCTACGCCATGATTGCCGCGTTCACTCATCTGTTCGCCGATCCGGTGGGCTATGGCGCCGGCTATTACTCCTACAAATGGGCCGAAGTGCTCGACGCCGACGCCTTCACCCGCTTCCTGCGCCAGGGCATCTTCAGCCGCGAAGCCGGTCTTGAATTCCGCCACCAGATTCTGGAGCGCGGCGATAGCGAAGATCCGGCCGAACTGTTCCGCCGTTTCATGGGGCGCGACCCCGACCCTTCGGCGCTCCTGCGCCGGTTGGGCCTGGTGGCGTGAGCCTGGCTCGGCGGCGCCTGCCATGCGGGGTCCGCCGCCTTATCGCCTCAATTCCGCTTGACGGCCGGGCTTATGCTCGAAGTGGCCGGCCGCGTGCGCGGCGCGGTGGCCCAGTTCTTTGACAATTGCGAAATATCGGCGAATATTCACAGCGTAAGCCTATTATTCTAAAAAGCAAAGTCGACAATTGGCTTTGATCCTCACGTTTTGATCTCTGACGCGTGCGCCGGAGGATGCGTCCGCCTAGGATTTGCGCCCGTTTTCATGGATCGAGGCGGGAGAGCCAGCTCATGAGCGCTCTGTCTTGCTCGAACGTGGGCTGCACTCCTGACCTTCGCTCGGGCCTGTGCACGACATCCTCTGCCGGCCCTTCTCGTCTCGAAATCTGACACGTGTTCCGGTCCAGAACCGAAATGGAACAAACCCTCTATCTGGTTGAATCATATCTAGTATTTGAATTATTTGTAAGCCACAGATAATAAGCAAGTTATCATTCTTATCCCGTTTGGCTGGGGTCGTGCATTCTCCCTGTCGTCAGACCACTTCACTCTGGAACACCAGGCAGGGAGAATCGATATGGCATCGGCTACGATCTCAACGGCAGTTCGGACTGAGACCACGTTCTGTCTCGCTCCGGCGATCCCGGCTCCGCCGGCGGAAGAAGCGGCGGTCACCGCCAATCTGGGGTTGGTCCGGTTTATCGCCGCGCGCATCGCTTCGTCGCTGCCGGTCCACGTCGAGTTGGAGGACCTGGTGCAGACCGGCACCCTGGGCTTGATTGACGCCGTGCGGCGCTACGACCCCTCCAAGGGCATCCCGTTCCCGGCCTACGCCCGCTATCGCATCCGCGGCTCAATCCTCGACTCCTTGCGCGCCCTCGACTGGGCCACCCGCAACCAGCGCAAACAACGCAAGGCCATGGCGATTGCAGTATCTCAGGAAGGTGCGCCTGAGCCAGATACCCGCAAGCTGCGCTTCTTCAGCCTGGGTCCCGTTGCCTCCCTCTCCACACGCCACGAAACCCAGGACGACCTTCCGGCGCCCGACGTCGCTTGCGGCGAGAACCTGCATCCCGACAAGCTGTATGAAGCCCACGAAGCTCGGGAGTTGATTCGCAAGGCGCTCGTCGTCCTGCCGGCTCGGCACCGCCGGGTGGTATTGATGTACTACTCAGGCGATTGGAGTATGCGCGCCATTGGCCGAACCCTCGGGGTCAATGAAAGCCGCGTCTCCCAGATCCATAAGTCGGCCTTGGACAAGATGAAGCGCGCGCTCTCCTGCGAGTGCCCGGCGGATTCGCCCTGCGCGGCCTGAGGCCAAGCCCGCGTTACCGGATCTCGACCCGATAGGGCATCACGCGCAACATGCCGCCTTGCAAGTACGGCAGCACTCCGCTTTCGGCTCCGGCGCGCCGCAGCAGCCATTCCTCCGGCGTCTGGGACGCCGATGAGGCGTAGTCGCCCACGCCCATCAGCTTCTCCCAGAAGCTCTTGCGCCCCGGGTAGACGATCAGTTTGGCCTCCCGGTCGGGGCCCAGCACCCCCTTGTGCCGCAGCACCTCGATAGCCTGGTCGATTCCGCCCAGCTCGTCGACCAGGTGGTTCTGGAAGGCGTCCGTGCCAATCCATACCCGGCCCTGCGCCAGCGGTTCGATCTTCTCGACGCTCGACCTCCGTCCCGCGGCGACGCGCTTGAGGAAACCACTGTAGATTGACTGCAGCGACTCTTGCAGCTTCTTGCGCCCGTCCGGCGAGAGCGGCTTAGTCGCGGAGTCGATGTCGGCGTACTTACCCCGCTGTAGCGTCTCGGTCGAGAAGCCCAGCTTGTCGTAGAGACCCTTCAGATTGGCCTTCCCGTAAATCACGCCGATGGATCCCGTGATCGTGTTGGCGTAGGCCACCACCGGGTCGCCGGTCATGGAGATGTAGTAGCCGCCCGACGCCGCCACGTCGGACATTGACACCACCACCGGCTTCTTGCGGGACAGTTCCTTGAGCGCCTGCAGAATCTCGTCCGAGGCGATCGCATCGCCGCCCGGCGATTCGACCCGCACGATCACGCCCTTGATCGTGGAATCGTCGGCAATGCTCTTCACCAGCCGCGCGACCGGCGCCGGCGTGATCCCGATATCGCCACCCCAGGGATTGTCCGGCGCGCTGCGCAGGATGTCGCCTTCGGCCACCAGATACGCGATCCGCTGGCTCTTCGGCGTGGACTTCATGTCGCCCAACAGCAGTTGCGGAGTGATGAAGACCGGTTCGGCCAGCCCGGCTCGCAGGGCCAGGGCCCGCTGCACCGCCGGCAGATAGCTGAGCTCATCCACCAGCCCCTTCTGCAGCGCAGCCGGCGCCAGGAACGGCGCTTCGTCCACCAGCGCGCGAAACTGCTCGGGCTTCATCCGGCGCGCCGGGCCAATCGTCGCCGTGACGTTGCTCCAGATGCCGTCCAGCAGCGCGTTGAGCGACTCCTTGGTCTCCGGGCTCATGTCCTTGCGGGTCAGCATGTCGCCGGCGTCCTTGTACTTGCCCATGTGCTCGACTTCGAACTGAATGCCCAGCTTGTCGAGGGTGCCCTTAAAGTACATCGCCTCCAGGCGTAGCCCTCTCACGTCCAGGTAATCCTCCGGCGCCAGGTAGATCCGGTCGGCCGCGGAAGCCAGGTAATAATCTCGCAGGTTGGGCGTCTCCACCCACGCATAGACCGGCTTGCCCGAGCGCTTGAAGGCATCGATCCCCGCTCGCAGCTCCTGCAGCTTGCCCCAACCGGCGCCGACATGCCGGGGCCGCAGCAGTAGGCCCTTCACCCGCGCGTCCTTCCCGGCCGCGCGCAGCACGCTCCACCACTCCACCATCGCCAGCGGCGCCTGGCGCGCCAGCGCGGGGATGGGCGGCACTTCGGCCAGCCCCTCGGGCATCTCGCCCGACAGGTTCACGGCCAGAATGCCGCTGGCCGGGACGGACGGCGCCTGCGCCGACCAGCGCACCGCGGCGAATATGAGCACCACCAAGGCCACTCCGGCAATCACGATGCCGGCCAGAATGCCCAACAAGAACTTCTTCATGCCTGCATTGTCTCCAGTCGAACGGGTCTGGCGCCTGGCGGCGGATCTCCCGCCGGCCGCATTGCCGGCGCCGCTGCTGCCCGCAGGGCCGCCGGATCTGGCGGCGGCAGCTTCCTCGCTCCTCGCCGCTCAATCACATCCCCATCCTCGCCGCTTCCGGCTCCGGCTGCAAACTCACCGCCCGCGCCGCCGTGCGACTTCCGCAACGGGCCGCTAGGCGCAGGTGAGGATGGCGTCGAACCGCTTGCTGACATCCTTAAGATACGAGGCGTCGCCACCCTCCAGTTCCGTGGTCGCGACGCCTTTGTATCCGATATCGGCCAGCGCGTGGTAGATCGCCTTCCAGTCGATGTCGCCATCGCGCAGATTGACCCAGTCGACGACGGTCTTGCCGATTTGCTTGTTCTTGCGGAACGTGAAGTCCTTCAGGTGCAGCTTCACAATGCGCGAGCCCAGCGTCCGGATCCAGTCCTGCGGATAGCCGTACAGCACGACGTTGCCGACATCGAAGTAGGCGCGGATCCAAGGGCTCTTAAATTCGTCGATGTAGTGCGCGAACTCCAGCGGGCTCAGCAGAAACTTATTCCAGACTTCCTCGATGCCGATAATCACCTTGTGCCGCTCGGCCAGCGGAATCAGTTTACGGATCTCGCGCTGGCTGCGATCCCAGGCCTGTTGATAGGTGACCTCGGGCGTCACCACGCCCGGCACCAGCAGCACCGTCTGGGCGCCCCACAGTTTGGCATTGTCCAGGCTCGTCTCCATGCCCTTCAGGCAGCGCGCGACGACCTCGGGATCGGGACTCGACAGGGGGTAATCCCAGTGCCCCATGTTCATCACGGAGTGGATCGGCAGGCCGGCCTCGTCCGAGGCTTTCTTGTACTCTTCCGCAATCCGCGGATCCTCCTGCGTGCCGATCTCCACCGCCTCGAAGCCGCACTCCTTGGCCAGGCGGAGCCGTTCGACGGCACTCAGGCGCTTAGGCAGCATCGAAAATTCGACGGCCTTGCGAATGGGCAGCCGGGCCGATTCCGCCGCGGCCAGCCTCGAAGCGGAAGCCGCGCCCACGGCGGCCGCGGCGGAATTGAACAGAAACGTGCGCCGATCCATGCAAAACTCCTTGTAAGACATTACCGGAATGGTCCAGCACGATTCTACACCGCGCGGCGGGGCCACAGTCGGCCAGGCCCCGGACCGCTATAATCTAGATGGGATCCAAAGCGTTGAAATTTCAGCGCGTTGGCATTTCATTTTGCAGTCGTCCGGTCAGACCAACGGCGTTCGGTTTGGCCGCCGCCGCGGAAATCTGAGTTTTCCGGTGAAATCGTGAGAACAAATCCGGAAGCGTCATCGTCCTAACTACAAGAAGGCAGGAGTATCAATCCGTGAAGCGGAAGTGGAAGTGGATTCTCGGCATTGGCGGCGTCCTTTTGGTCGCCGGCGGCGTGTTCGCGAGCGTGAAAATGAGCCAGCGCGGCATTGTCACGGTCCAGACAGGCAAAGTCCTGCGTTCGGACCTGACCAGCCTCGTGACCGCATCCGGGGAGATCAAGCCACGCGATTACTATAACATCGGTGCCAACGTGATGGGCCGCATCGTGGCCATCAACGTGAAAGAGGGCGACCACGTCAAACGCGGTCAGATCCTGGCGCGGATCGAGAATATCCAGGCGGACGCCGATGTCCAGGCACAGCAGGCGTCGTTGAATTCGGCGCTGGCCGACTCGTCCGCCGCGGAATCGGGGCTGAAGGCGATGGAGGACAACATCCAGAACGCGCAGGCGACGGTCGACCGCGCCAAGGCCGACCTGGAGAAGGCCCGGATCGATTTTCAGCGCGGCGACGAACTCTGGAAGAGCAAGCTGATCGCCAAGCAGGATTACGACGTCCGCAAGTCGACCCTCGACAGTCAGGCCGCCACTTTGCGCGGCGCCGAGGCGGCGTATCGGCAGATTCTGGCGCAGCGCGAGCAGACCGCGGCCCAGTTGGGCGGCGCGCAGAAGCGCGTGACCCAGTCGCAGGCGATGCTGCGCCGCGTCGACGACGTCCTGGCCAAGCACATGGCGACCAGTCCCATCGACGGCATCGTCACCAACCTGCCGGTGCGCATGGGTGAGACCGTAGTAATGGGCATTCAGAACTCGGCCGGGTCGCTGATCATGACCATCGCCGACATGAGCCTGATCACGTCCGAAGTCAAGGTGGACGAAACGGACATCGTGAACGTGAAGCTGGACCAACTGGCCGATGTCACCATCGACGCCATTCCCAACAAGACTTTCAAGGGCCACGTGATCGAGATCGGCAACACGGCGATCCTGCGCTCCACCGGGCTGGCGGCCAGCCAGAGCGCGGTTTCCAGCCAGGAAGCCAAGGACTTCAAGGTCGTCATCGCGCTCGATAATCCGCCCGACGAGATCCGGCCTGGACTGTCGTGCACTTCCAAGATCATCACCGCCACGCGGCAGAAGGCGCTGGCCATTCCGATCCAGGCTCTGACCGTGCGCCAGCGCGGCGACCTGGAGCCCGAAAAGCCGGGCGGCAAAGTGGTTCAAGCCAATGCGACGCCCGATCCGGTCAAGGAGAAAGCCAAGAAGGAAGAGTTACAGGGCGTCTTCATCGTGAAGACCGGTGGCGCCGAGTTCCGCGAGGTGAAGACCGGCATCACCGGCACCACCGACATCGAAGTCGTCTCCGGTTTGAAGGAAGGCGACGAGATCATTACCGGCAGCTACAAGGTCATCCGCACACTGCGCAACGCGGCCAAGGTGAAAGTGGACAACCAGGCGCCGGTCAAGACGGAAAGCTAGACGCTCCGTCTCCAGGCTTGGAACGAGGGAGAACGACATGGCCACTGCAGCCGGCATCGATCGCGACGCGCGCGCCGAGGAACTCAAGCGCGATAACATCGTCATCCGTACTTACGATCTCTGGAAAACGTACGTCATGGGCGACCAGGAGATCAATGCCGTATCGGGCGTGGATCTGGAAATCCGCCGCGGCGAGTATCTGGCCATCATGGGCCCGTCGGGCTCGGGCAAGTCGACGCTGATGAATCTGATCGGCTGCCTGGACTCGCCCACCAAAGGCGAGTACTACATCAACGGCAACCTGGTCAGCGAGATGGACGACGACGAACTGGCGCGCATCCGCAACAAGGAGATCGGCTTCGTTTTCCAGACCTTCAACCTGCTGCCGCGCGCCACGGCGCTGCACAATGTGGAATTGCCTTTGATCTACGCCGGCGTCCCGGCGCAGGAGCGCATCGAGCGCGCCAAGCAGGCGCTGCGCATCGTGGACCTCGAGGCGCGCATGTACCACAAGCCCAACGAACTCTCGGGCGGGCAGCGGCAGCGCGTCGCGGTGGCCCGCGCGCTGGTCAACAACCCGTCGATTCTGCTGGCCGACGAGCCCACCGGCAACTTGGACTCCGCCACCAGCGCCGACATCATGGCCCTGTTTGAAAGGCTCTACCAGCAAGGCAACACCATCGTGCTCGTCACCCACGAGCGCGACATCGCCGAGTACGCCCATCGCATCGTCACCATCCGCGACGGCAAGATCCACAAGGACGAAACGCGCGAGCAGCACTACGGCCCGCGCGCCACGGAACCGCCGCTTCCTGCATAGGCCATCGATCTGTTACAACGGTCGCATGACCGGCATTCTGTATCGCGGGCGCCGCGCCGCCAGCATCGAAAACGAACATCTGCAGGTGGTGGTGACCGAACAAGGCGGCCACATCGCGGCGATTATCGACAAAGCCAGCGGCGTCAACCCGCTCTGGTCGCCGCCCTGGCGCACGATTGAACCGTCTGCCTGGTCGGCCGACATGCATGAGTACGGCAGCGACGCCGAAAGCCAGTTGCTGGCCGGCATTCTGGGGCATAACCTCTGCCTGGACCTGTTCGGCGGGCCGAGCGATGAGGAGGCTGCCGTGGGTTTGCGCGTGCACGGCGAGGCCGGAGTCATTGCGCACGCCTTGAGTACGGACGGCGATACGCTGTGGCAGCGCGCCACCCTGGTGCATTCCCAACTTCTCTTTGAACGCACGTTGCGCCTGCGCGCCGGCAGCCGGCACATCGAAATTGGCGAGACTGTCGAGAACCTGTCGATCTACGACCGGCCTGTCGCCTGGACCGAGCACGTCACGCTGGGGCCGCCGTTCCTCGAAAAGGGGCGTACCGTCACCGAGGCCACGGCCACGCGGTCGAAGGTCATGGAATCCGACTCCAGCGGCGGCCAATGCCCGCATCGGATCGGCGCGGAGTTCGACTGGCCGCGCGTGCCGCTGGCCGCGGGGGGCAGCGAAGATCTGCGCGTCTACACCGCGCGCGATGTCTCGGCCTCCTTCACCACCCAACTGATGGATCCGGTGCGCGAAACGGCGTGGTTCAAGGCCTGGAGTCCCACTGACAGGCTGCTGCTGGGCTACGAGTGGAAGCGGAGCGATTTCCCGTGGTTGGGTATCTGGGAAGAAAACTACAGCCGCGCGGCGCTGCCCTGGGGCGGCAAAACCCTCACCCGCGGCCTGGAGTTCGGCGCGTCGCCGTTCGCCGAGAGCCGCCGCGCCATGATCGAACGCGGCCGCATGTTCGGCGCCCCGTGTTACCGCTGGATCCCCGCGCGCTCCTGCGTCTCGGTGGAATACACCGCCTGGCTCGAGCCCTGCAAGGAGCTGAAACTCTAGCTCAGAATCTTACGCGCCAGCGCGGTGTTCTCGGCCGCCTCGTCCTTGAACTTGCCGTACATGCCGACGATCACGGCATCGCTGGGCTTGATGCTCGCGTAGGCCGTGCGGAGAACCTGTTCCACGTGCTGCGGCGAATCGATGTTGCGTCCGGCGCCCATCACCTTGAACGCCAGGCACGGCTTCTTAGTCGTGCGGATCATCTTGTACATGCGCTCCGGGTCGCGCTCCATAAAGCTCTCGCCCAGCGGCGCTTCGCCGAACTCCGCGCGCGATTCTTCGACCGTGCGCGAAACGCGGTACAGGCAGGTCATGTAGTAGTCGTTTTCCCAGCCTTCGCTCTCCGCCACGTCCACCACGCCCGGATTGTGCGTGGAGACGCCCGCCATCACCCCCGCGTCGTGCACCGCCTTCAGGAAATCGCGGATGCTCTGCTTCTGGCCGTTGCGGAACTTATTGTCGGTGACGCCACCGTGGTGGGCGATCGAGATCGGCTGCATCGTCTTCACCACTTCGGGAACCAGCTTGTAGTCCTTCATCAGAGCGAAGTCGGCCAGCAGCACCAGGTTCATCTTCCCGCCCGCCGCGCGGTAGCGCTTGTAGTCGTCCACCGGTGAGTTGCCCGCAGGCTGGTCGTTGTAGTGCACCTGCCAGGTGTTGATGCCCATCGCTTCGGCGTGCAGCAGCAGGCGTAGCTTCTGCTCGGGCGTAAAATACTCGCTGTAGTGCGCGTCCAGCCACTTATTGAAATGCGAGTAGCCATACAGCGGGTTCGAGCCGATAATCATGCGCGTGATGCGGTGCTTGCCGAACGCCACCGTGGGCAACTCCGGCTGCCGCCGCGGTTGAGTTGGCGCCGGCGGCTCGGCGCCTTGTGCGCTGGAAACCGTGGCGGGCAGGGCCGCCGCGGCCGGGAGCGCTGCGGCTGCCTGAAGAAAAGACCGGCGGGATTGGGCCATGATTATCTCCTTGCGGACTTCCAGGGCCGATTCTACTTCAATCCTGACTAGGAACTCAATGCTCCCCAAGGCTTATACTGGCAACCATCCGCATGGCTGACTTTGTGAACCGTACTCCTTTGACGCGGCGCGCCTTCACGGCGGTTGCCGCCGCCGCTCTGAGCGTCCCGTCGGCACTGGCCCAGTCCGCCCCAACGCCCGTGCCGCCGGCCCCGCCCGGCGCGGACTTCTTCCCCTTCGGTACGCACATTTACCGCGAGCCATCGCTGCCGCTCGAACAACTGCGCGCCGACCTGCCGGTGCTCAAGCGGCTGGGCTTCAATATGGTGAAAATCCAGGAGTCCTGGTCGGCCGACGAACGCCGCGAAGGCGCCGTCGATCTGTCGCGCCTGGAGCAAGTGATTGCGGATGCCCGCCAGAACGGATTGCGCGTCTATTTCGGCTTCACCATGGAACAGGCGCCGGCCTGGCTGTGGCGCAAGTACTCCGACGCCTCGATGCAATACGAGACTGGCCAGCCGCAAAACGATCCCACGCCGTACCTGCTGCCCTCTGACGGCAAGCCCGGCCCGTGCTGGCACCACCCCGCCGCCCGCGCCGCCGCCGAACGCTTCATCGAGGCCGCCGTCGCCCGACTGGCGCGCTTTGACAATATCCTCGTCTGGAACGTTTGGCAGGAGATCGGCTTCGGCGACCTGCGGCCCGGCCACCTCGGCGTCTGCTATTGCCCACACACGCTGGCCGCTTACCGCGATCACTTGAAGACGCACTACGCCACGCTGGAAGAGCTCAACGCCGCCTGGCGCAGCGCCTTCGGCGATTGGGAGGAAGTCGAGCCGCCGCGCCTGTTCGCCGCGGTCCCATCGTGGTTCGACTGGCGGCATTTCATGGACAGCGTCTACCTGCCCTGGGTGCTGCGCTGGAAAGGCGACGCCGTGCGCCGCGCCGACCCGGTCAAACGGCCGATCCTGGCCCACACCGGCGGCGCCTCGATAGCCACCACCGTGGACTGGCGCTGGGCCGAAGCGGTCGATCTGTACGGTTCCTCGGCTTACCCCTCCTGGGGCGATCTGGACGAGCCCGGCGAGCCGGCCGAAGTGCGGCGTCTCGAAATCCACAAGCGCCGCTACCGCCAATTCTGGAACGGCGTGCTGATGAAGTTCGACCTGATTCGCGCGGCCAGCCGCGCCAAAGGGCCGGGCGGCAAATTCTGGACCGCCGAACTCGAAGGCGGCCGCGCCTCCGGCGGCCTGACGCCCGGCCGCGTTCCCGGCCCGCGCGACATCCGCCTGTGGACGCTCGGCACTATCGCCGCGGGTTCGAGTGGCATCTGCTATTGGAATCATCGCTCGGAGCCATTCTGGAGTGAGGCTTACGGCTTCGGCTTGCTCGATCTCGAAGGGACCACGACGGTCCGCGCCGCGGAAGCCGGTCGGATCGGCAAAGCGCTGCAGAAGCACGCGCGCCTGTTCACGGAAGGAGTTGTGCCTCCCGCCGCGGCCGCCATCGTGTGCGGCGAGCGGCTGCATCAGTTCTTCGACGCCTCCGGCGCGGAGCGCGCTGCCGCGCTCGAGAAAACGACCGCCGGCCTGTGGAAGGCGCTGTTTGAAGAGGGCTTTCCCGTCGATTTCGCCGACGCGGCCTTTCTGCCCGATAAGCCGGGCAAGCCGCGGGTTCTCTTGTTGCCGATGCCCTGGCTACTCGAAGCGGAGACCATTCGCCGGTTGCGCGAGTTCGTGCATAACGGCGGCACCGTGATTGCGGAAGCTTGCCCCGGCCGTTTCGACGGCTTTGGTTTCGGTTACCCGGGCGAAATGGCGCCGCTCTTGAAAGAGCTCTTCGGCGTCCGCCACAAACAGCTCTACACCCTCGCAGCGGACAGCAAGACCAGGCCGCGCCTGGCGGGCCAGGGTCCGCTGGCCGGCATTACGATCGACGCGGAACGGTGTCTGCAGACGCTCGAACCAAACGGCACCGAGGTGATCCTGGCGCTCGCGGGCGAAGCGGCGGGCGTGCGCAACCGGTTCGGCGACGGCCAGGCGATCCTCCTCGGCACGCTGCTCGGCGCGGCGGTGGAGGCGGGCCGGGACGAGGGCAAAAAGGTGCTGACGACGCTGCTCACTCAGGCCGGCGTCAAGCCCGATCGCGCCGGCCGGCTGTTGCGGCGCCGCCGCGTGCTGGACACCCTCCAGGCTTGGTTTCTGTTCAATACCGGCGCAGATCCGGTCGAGGAGTTGGTGCCGCTCGAAGGCCGCACGCTCGTCGCCGACCTGCTCGGCGAGCCCGCCGATGTGGTCGGCAAGACCGTGCGCGTGAAAGTCCCGCCCCTCGATGTACGCTGTCTGATCCTCGACCAGCCCGCGTAAGTCCTGCCGGTTTCGATAGAATCGCAGGCGGAAGGAAGCCACCCATGAGCCTCAACCGCCGCGATTTTGCGCGTGCCAGCGCCTTGACGGCGCTCTCTTATTCCCGCGTCCTCGGCGCCAACGACCGCGTCGCGCTCGGCGTCGTCGGCACCGGCGGGCGCGGGACCTACGTGATGTCCCTGTTTCAGAATGAACCCGAGATCGAGGTGCGGGCGCTGTGCGACGTGTATGCCGTCAAGGTGGACCAGGCACTGCAGAAAGCCCCCGGCGCGCAGACGTTCTCCGACCATCGGCGGCTGCTCGAGCTCAAACAACTCGACGCCGTGCTCGTCGGCACCCCCGACCACTGGCACAAAGGGGTCGCCGTCGACGCGCTGAACGCCGGCAAGGACGTCTATTGCGAGAAACCCCTGGTGAGCCGCCGCGAAGACGGTCCCGAGATCGTGCGCGCCGCGCGCGTGAACCAGCGCATCTGCCAGGTCGGTATGCAGCAGCGCTCCGGCACGGTGTATCTCGAAGCGCGCGACAAGTTCGTCTCGAGCGGGCTGCTGGGCAAGCTCACGCACGTCTGGTGCGTCTGGAACTCCGGCATCCCGCGCCCTCTGCCCGCTGAGCCGCGCGAGAAGCCCACGAACCTCGATTGGGTGCGCTTCCTGGGTCCCGTCAAATACCGCGACTGGAACCCGGCGCAATACCTCGATTTCCGCGCCTTTCTCGACTTCGGCGGCGGCAAGATGACGGATTTCGGAGCCCACTGGATCGACGTCGTGCACATGTTCACAGGCGTCGATGCGCCGCTGTCGGTCGCCGCCCAGGGCGGTGTGTTCTACGATTTCCATGATGGCCGCACGGCGCCTGACACGATCTCCGCGCTCTACACCTATCCCGGCTTCACGGTGCATTTCGAATCCCTCGCGGTGACCGGCGGACCCGAGTACGGCGTGACCTTCTTCGGCGAGAAGGGCTGGTTGTACGTCAATCGCAACCGTTACGAATTCCATCCCGCCGGCAAGGGCGCCGAGCCCGTGATCGCGAAGTTCCCCGGGGATATCACCCAGCAGCACGTCCGCAATTTCCTCGATTGCTGCCGCACCCGCAAGCTGCCCAACGGCGATGTCTATATCGGCCACCGCTCGGCCCAGGCCTGCCTGCTGGCCGTGCAGGCCTACGAGGAGCGGCGGACGCTGCATTTCGACGCGCAGCGCGAGGAAGTGCTGCCGCTGTAGGCGGCCGTGCGGACCGGCTCCCGCGCGCTCTGCTCTGCCCGTCGGGTGAGCCCGGCGCCCCCGGTTGGCCGGCGCCATGGTCCGCTGCGCCGCTGTGAACTGGCGGTAGACTGATAGACAGCCTGACTGGATGGCCGGAATTTGAGTACCGTCGGCCGCCGGGTCGCGTGGCCCGTCATGTAAACTGAGGGGGCGCTTCGCGGGCCAGGAGGCGTGACTGGGATTTGCTACAGCCTCTGGGCGAACCGCCGGGGTACGATTGAGGGAACGCACGCCGCTGAGCGTGCATCTGACTGATCAGCCTGCGGCCCTCGCGCCGAGTCGTGTGGGGCTGCTTAGCGAAATCGTCGCGGCTGCGTGGGCGTCCTGGCTGGCGGCACTCTCGAGGCCGCTTGTCAGAACCCACCAGGCTGGCGCGAAGTGAGCACGGGAAGCGGGCCCGGTCGGATAATGGATGTAAGGCCGCAAGGACCCGAAGGAGTCATATTCAAGTGAAAAAAATCACAAGCTGGGTGTTTCTCTTGGCGCTGGTAATCGCAGTGCCCGTACTGGCGCAGCCTACCCTCACCGCGAACCCGAATCCGCTGCCGGCGGGGACCACTACCGTCACGATCTCCTGGAACGCCCCGGGCCACGCGCTAGTCTACGTTTACGTTGGCTCGGCCACGGGCACTCTGTTCGCCTCAGGCGGCCCCACCGGGTCGTCGTCATGGCCATATGCCGCCCCGGGTCAGGTCTTTTATCTCGTCGACCCCAACACCAGCGACACCCTCGCGTCTCTCACCCTGACCAGCGTGGCAACCATCACTCTGACCCCCAATCCGCTGCCGGCGGGAGTCACCGCTCTGACGGTTTCCTGGAGCGCCCCGGGCTATTCGGCGGTCGATATTCACACCGGATCCGCTACTGGCCCGGTGTTCACGTCAGGCGGATCCAGCGGCTCGGCCGCGGACAGCGGCGCGTCAGTCGTTCCGGGTCTGAGCTTCTATCTCGTCGACCACGCCACCGGTACGTTTCTCGCCAGCGCGTCGGTGCTGGGAGATTGGGATATCCCCACCGCCAATCAATCGGCGTGCTTGCCCTTCGCGGTTCTGAGTCAGGCCGCCACCGCGGGTCCGGCCGGATACGTCACCTGCTGGCGAGTCGGCTATCTGCACTGGTATACGATTGGCGCCGACTGGTCCACGGGCTTCACGCTGACCAACCCGACCAGCTCTGACATAGCCATCTCGATCACCGTCGAGAACCAGGCCGGCCTCCCGTACACCCCTTCTAGCGCGCAGCTAAACGGGGCGCCCCTTACTCTGGACGCAAATTCTTCTGCCACCGGCATTCTGCCCAAGCACGGCACTCTGCGCTTCAACTTCCCCAACCCGGGTTCGGCATCCGCCGCCGCCGGCCAGATTCTTGTCCAGGCCGAGGCCAAAGACGGCCTTTCACTGAACACAATCCAGGCCGTGGAGGACTACACCTACACCAGTCCGGCCGACGTCGTCTACGCGACGGTGACTGTGCCGGTTAGCTGGGTTGATCTGGCCGTCAACGCCT
>Ga0302319_10006152_pt1 | contig 23922 bp, 19 predicted proteins | sample Bog_T0_2_FD_203319 | JGI IMG/M metagenome (GOLD analysis project Ga0302319, IMG submission 203319) | Peat permafrost microbial communities from Stordalen Mire near Abisko, Sweden - Bog_T0_2 | ecosystem: Environmental > Terrestrial > Soil > Wetlands > Peat | place: Sweden: Abisko, Stordalen Mire...
ACTTCTTCGCCGAGGAGTTCGGCATCGCCTACGCCTTCGACGAGTACAACCAGCTCTTCGTGCCCGAATTCAACATGGGCGCGATGGAGAACCCGTGCTGCGTCACCTTCAACGAGGTCTACGTCTTCCGCAGCCGGGCCACCGAGCTCCAGCGGGCGCGACGGGCCGAGGTCATCGTCCACGAGATGGCCCACGTCTGCGGCTTCGGTGACGTCACCACCATGCGCTGGTGGGGAGACCTCTGGCTCAATGAGACCTTTGCCACCTACATGTCCAACAAGGCGATGGTCAACGCCACCGAGTTCACCAACGCCTGGGTCGACTTCGCCAACACCATGAAGTCGGCGGCGGCGCGCCAGGACCAGCTCCCCTCCACCCACCCCATCTCCACCCCCTGCGCCGACACCAACGAGGTGCGGCAGAATTTCGACGGCATCACCTACCAGAAGGGCGCGGCGGTCCTCAAGCAGCTGGTCGCCTGGGTCGGCGACGGCCCCTTCACCGACGGGGTCCGCGAGTACTTCCGCCGCTACCGCTGGAGCAATGCCACTCTCGGCGAGTTCCTTGCCTGCATCGAGGCCGCCTCGGGGCGCGACCTCGCCCCCTGGTCGGCAGAGTGGCTCCGCACCGCGGGGATGAATACGCTGCGTCCCGAGATCGAGGTCTCGGATGGCGGGATCGCGAGCTTCACGATCGTGCAGTCGGCGGCTCCCGCCCAGCCCACCCTGCGCTCCCACCACGTCCGGGTCGGCCTGTACCGGCTGGACGAGGGGCGCCTGCTCCGGTACCGGCTGGTCGACAGCGAGGTCCTCGGGGAGCGCACCGAGATCGCAGAGCTCGCCGGGGAGCGGGCGCCCGACCTCGCCGTGGTCAACGACGACGACCTCACCTTCGCCAAGCTGCGCTTCGACCCGACCTCGTTGCACACCATGCTCGACCACCTCGGCGGTGTGGCCGAACCGCTGCCCCGCTCCCTCTGCTGGGCGGCGCTGTGGGACATGACCCGCGACGCCGAGCTCCCCACTCGCGACTTCGTCGCCGCCGTCCTCCGCCACGCCAGGGTGGAGACCGAGGTCACGGTCCTGGAGCGGCTGCTCAGCCAGGCGCTGGCGGCCATCGACCAGTTCGGCGACCCGGCCAACCGGGAGACGGCGCGCGCCGGCGTGGCCCGCATCGCCTGGGACCAGCTGACGGCCGCCGAGCCGGGCGGCGACGCTCAGCTCACCTGGACACGAGCCCACATCGCTGCCGCCGATTCCACCGATGATCTCGACCGGCTCGAGCGCCTGCTCGACGGCACCCAGAGCGTCCCCGGGCTCCTGATCGACAACGACCTCCGCTGGATGATCATCGGCCGTCTCGCCGGCCTCGGCCGCGATGCCGGCCCCCGCATCGACGCCCAGCTCGCCGCCGACGACACCGACTTCGGCCGCCGGCGCGCCGCCGGATGCCGGGCCGCGCAGCCCGACGCCGCGGTCAAGCGCGCCACCTTCGACCAGGTGGTCGGCGGTGCCGACCTCCCGCTGCAGACCCTCAATGCACTGATGGGGGGCTTCGGCGTGGGGCCCTTCGCGGTCGGCGGACTGGTCCAATGGGGCGAGGGCCAGGCCGCCCTCCTGCGCCCGTTCGTGGACCGGTGGGTGGAGGCGGTGCCTGGCTTCTGGGCGGAGCGCAGCACCGAGGAGGCGGAGAACTTCACGGAGTACCTCTACCCGCGCCAGCTGGTCGAGCCGGAGACCCTCGTCGCCGCCGATCGAGCGCTGGCGGCGATCCAGGCCGCCGATCTCTCGGACTCGACGCGGCGTGCCGCCTCGCGGCCCATCATCGAGGGCAAGGACGGCACGGAGCGGGCGATGAGGGCCCGCGCCTGCGACCTCGCCGCGTCGCGTCGCTGAGGACCAGCTCCGCGTCGGCTTGTCCGCCGCCCGAGAGCCGGTGACGGAGATCAGCCCAGCCCCACCTCCGCCCCGAGCGACATCTCGTACCCGCAGGGCAGCTCGGCGGGGATCTCCGGAGAGCTGACCCGGCCATAGATGGAGAGCAGACGGTCGACCATCCGCTCCCAGGAGAAGGTGGCGGCGCGACGGCGGGCCGCCTCCCCCATCCGCTCCCGGCCGGCGTCGTCGTGGAGGATCTGGGAGATGGCGGTGCAGTAGTCGCGCGGCTCGCGGCCTTCGACCAGAAGGCCGGTCTCCTCGTCGGCCACCACCTCGGGGAGGCCACCCACCCGCGACGCGACCACCGGCGTGCCCTGCGCCTGCGCCTCCAGGGCCACGAGGCCGAAGGTCTCGACCCGCGACGGCACCACGCAGACGTCGGCGAGCGCGTAGTAGCGGGCGAGCTGGTCGTGGGGCACGGCCCCGAGGAAGCGGACCCGGTCCCCGATGCCGGCATCCACGGCCAGCTGCTCCAGCCGGCGGCGCTCCCCGCCATGGCTGGCCTTGGCACCGTCGCCGCTGTCCTCGCCGATGAAGAGGCAGGCCACGTCCTGGAGGTGGGGGTCGCGATCCATCTCGGCGATCGCCTCGATCAGGGTGTCCGCCCCCTTGAGCGGTTCGAGCCTGCCCGCGAAGAGGACGACCCGGCGCCCCACGACGTCCAGCTCACCGCGGAGCGCGGTGACCGCGCCAGGCTCCACGGAGTGAAGGTCGACCCCGGGCTCGGCAACGCAGATCCGGTCCTTGCTCGCCCCGTACAGCCGCACCAGCTCCCGACCCTCGGCCCGGCTCATGGCCACGATCCGGTCGCAGGTGGCGGCCAGCTCCTCCTCGACGGCCCCGCGCTGGAAGTCGGGGGGGAGCCCCGCTGCCGCCTTCATCCGGGCGAGCGAGTGAAACGACTGGACCCACGGGATGCCCAGCCGATCACGAGCCCGGCGCGCGGGCGGGCCACTCAGCCAGTAATGGGCGTGGATGAGGCGATAGCGGCGCTTCTCGGACGCGGCGTGAGCGAGCATCGCGTCCGCGAAGGGGTCGAGCAGCGCCACCAGGTCCTCCTTGGGGAGAGGTCGGGGCGGTCCCACGTCGAGGAGGACGAGCCGGCTCCCCGGAGCGATCAGCCGCTCGGCGGGAAGATCGGGGTCGTCGCGGCGGACAAAGACGTCGCTCGGCACTCCCCGCTCCGCGAGGCCCTCGCAGAGCCGGCGGACCCCGAGATTCATCCCGCCGTTCTCGCCCCGCCCCAGCTCACTGAGAGGAGAGGCGTGAACCGAAACGACGGCGATGGCGCGGCCACTCGGCTCGGTCATGGCCTCAAGTCTAGCCACGAGGGCTCGTTGCGCCGTCAACCACCCCCGGACGGCCTGAGGTCCCGGGGCTGATGGACGGCCTGGGCGGCGGCGCGGACCAGCTGGGCGTCCATCAGCACGACGGTGTAGGAGGTCGCCTGCGCTACACCTAGCTCAGCGCCGATGCCACCCGGTGCAGGGCGATGAATACCAGCGGCTGAACGCACACGATGACGGGCGCGGCGCCGGGGAAGACGCTCAGCCCGGCAGCCACCACCAGCCAGGTCAGCAGGCCGATCCGCCACCAGCCGAGGCCGGCGCAGCTGTGCGCCACGAGAAGGATCATCGGGAGGCAGAGGACGTAGGCTCCCGGAATCAGGAGCCACGCCCCCCACTGGGTGCTGAACTCGGGAAGGAGGGAGCGGTCGAGGTGCATCATCCCCGTGAGGCCGAGCACCAGAGCCGCGACCACGTACGCCATCACCGCCGTCGGGATGAAGCTCAGGGAGAGGGAGAAGGCACGTCCCGCCGCGGCGGACGGGGCGCTCGACGCCGAGCGGAGCCTCGACCCAGGCGGAGGAATCGGCGGGAAGCGGCGCCTCGACAGCGCCCGCCGGCCCGGCGCAGGCATGGAAACCCACTCCGGACCGGCAACGCCTCCCCCGTCCCCGCTCGGGACGTCGACACTCACGGCGCCCACCGTAATGAGTGGCGAGCGCGCGGACATCAGGGTTTCCCCTCGATTGCCGGCGCGGCCGGGAGGCGCGAGAGCGGCTCCCCGGTTCAACCGGCCAAGGCGCCCCTCATTCGGGCCAGTACTGCTCCTCGTGGACCGCGGCGGCCTCGAAGCCGCCCCTGCGGAGCGCGCCCTTGACGTTGTCGATCATCTGCGGGTTGCCGCAGATGAATGCCGAGGCGCTGCCCGGCAGCAGCCCGAGCCGGTCGGCGTGCTTGCGCACCACGTCCTCGACCCGCCCGCGCTCCCCCTTCCACTCGGGGTCGACCCAGGGCCGGCTGATGGTGGGGACGTATTCGAACCAATCGTGATCCCGGGTGCACGCCCTCATCTCGTCCAGGTAGGCGAACTCGTGGGAGACGCTCGCCCCGTGGAGGAGGAAGACCCTGCCCTCGGGCGCCCACTCGCCGCGCTCCTGCCGGCGGATCAGGGTGCGGATGCAGGAGAGGAAGGGAGCGATCCCGGTGACCGTGGCCACGAAGATGTGCGCCTGGCCCGCGACCGGTGCCTCGCGTAGGAAGAGACCCTTGCAGCGGCGCCGGACAGGCATCTCCGCCCCAACGGGTTGGGCGTAAAGGGGGACGGTCAGCTCGCCATCCGGAACCCGCTCCACGAACAGCTCGATCTCGTCCTCCTCCGGCGAGGAGCAGATCGAATACGGCCGTTCGACGAGCCGTCCTTCGACCGGCAGCGCCAGCGTGCAGTACTGCCCGGGCCGGTAACCGAGCTCAAAGTCGGTGGCGATGCGCATCACCCAGAGGCCCTCGGCGGCCTCCCGGCGGCTGACAATCCGAGCGGTGCCGAACTTGGTGGCGTCGATGGTGGGAGCAGATTCGATCATGGCGGGTCAGTGTAGGACGTGGGCGACCAGCCGGCTCGCCTGAGCGGCGCCGCCGTCACAGCGCTGCGCCGGAGCCCGCTGCGGACGGTGCCGCCGGCCCTCTCAGACCTTCTCGGGATCCACCAGGAGCAGCCGGACCGTGCTCATCGCCAGCTCACGGCCGTCCTGCGCGTCCCGCATGGTGACCGCCCACTGGTGGACCCGGCGGCCGGCATGCCGCACCGTCGCCTCGGCCTCGAGGCGCTGGCCGGCATGCGCCGTGCGGAGGAAGCTGGTGTGGTTCTCCAGCCCCACGGCTCCCCTGCCGGAACCGCTGCTCCCCGCCGCCACCATCGCCCCGACCGACGCCAGGGTCTCAGCGACGGCGGCGTACACGCCCCCATGCACCAGGCCATACGGCTGCAGGTGCTTTTCGCCGATCTCGAGATGGGCGGTCACCCGGGTCGGTGTGATTTCGTCGAACTGGAGGCCGAGGAGGCCGACGAAGCCGGCGGTGGGATCGAAGCCGGAGAGCGGCCCGGCGGGCATGCTCATCGCGCACGCACCGGCTGAGGGGCCCGTTCCATCTCGACCTGGTAGCGCGCCGCGAAGGCGCGGAGCGATGGGGTGATGGGTTCGTCCAGCTGGCTGCGACCCTCGAGCGACTCGGCGGTCTTGAGCCCGTGCCCGGTGATGTACGCGACCACCACCTCGTCGCCGTTCCATCTGCCCGCCTCGGCGAGCCGGCGCAGCACCGCGACCGTCACCCCGCCGGCGGTCTCGGCGAACACCCCCTCGGTGCGGGCGAGCAGCTCCACCGCGTCGAGGATCTCGTCGTCGCTGACGCTCTCCACCACTCCCCCACTCTTGCGAGCCGCGCGGATGACGTCCTCACCGTCCGAGGGGCTGCCGATGGCGAGGCTGCGGGCGACCGTGTCGGGGCGCCGGACCGGGGTGACCGGGTGGTTGCCGGTGAAGGCGTCGGCGACCGGCGCGCAGCCAGAGGCCTGGGCCCCCGTCAGCCGGGTGTGGGACGGCCCGTCGACCAGGCCGAGGTCGACCAGCTCGTGGATCGCCTTCTCCGCCTTGACGAATTGGGAACCGGAGGCGATCGGGATCACGATCTCGTCGGGGAGCCGCCAGCCCAGCTGCTCCACGGTCTCGTAGGTGAGGGTCTTGCTGCCCTCACTGTAGAAGGGCCGGACGTTGATGTTGCAGAAAGCCCAGGGGACCTCGTCGGCGAGCTCGCTGCCCAGGCGGTTGGCGTCGTCGTAGGTGCCGTTGACCCGCACCAGGGTGGGGCAGAACACCGCGGTGGTGGAGATCTTGGCGGCCTCGAGGTCGGCCGGGATGATGATCACGGCGCGCATCGCGGCGTGGGCCGCGTAGGCGGCAACGGCGTTGGCCAGGTTGCCGGTGCTGGCACAGGCGAGGGTGTCGAAGCCGTGCCCGCGGGCCCAGCTGGCGGCGACGCTCACCACCCGGTCCTTGAAGGAGTTGGTCGGGTTCTGGGTGTCGTTCTTCAGGTAGAGGTTGCGCAGGCCGAGGAGATCACCCAGGTTGCGGGCGCGGATCAGCGGCGACCAGCCCTCCCCCAGGGTGATCGGCTCCAGCTCGTCCTCGACGGGCAGCAGGTCCCGGTAGCGCCAGATGCTGGCGGGGCCCGCCTCGATGCTCTTGCGCGAGACCCGGCGGCCGATCTCGGCGTAGTCGTAGGCCACCTCGAGGGGGCCGAAGCAGTTGTCGCAGGCATGGGTGGCCGCGATCGGGGTCGTGTTGCCGCAGGCGCGGCAGCGCAGGGAAAGTATTCGTTGGCTCATGGGATTGACCTCAGGTTGCGGAGGATGTCAGATCACGCGTGCGGGGCGGTCAGGCCGCCCCGGCGCATTCGCGTCTCCGCGAACCCGTCGGCGCCCGGGGGCGGCAGCGGCCGCATCGAGGGCGTCTGAGATCTCCACATCGTGGCTCCCAAGTCTAGCGAGATCGGGGCGGCGGGCTGGGTCCAAGGGGCGCCGGGCACCCGGGCGGCCTCAGGAGCTGCGGTCCAGCACCGCCCGCACCAGCCCGGGAGCGGCGGCGCGGACGACGGCCGCCAGCCCGTAGTACCGGGGCGTGTAGCGCTCCGCCCGCTTGTGCACAGCGCAGTCGACGATCGCCTCGGCCACACCCCGGTCGCTCCCGATGAACCAGCGCCAGATGGGATGGCGCCGTATGTCCTCTGCGGGGAACCCCTCGGTCGGGACGAGCCCCGGCAGGACCAACCCGACGTGCACACCGTGGCTGCGCTCCTCCTGGCGGAGCGCATCGGTCCACCCGGAGAGCGCGAACTTGCTCGCCGAGTACGCGCCCGAGCCGGCGCGGGCCACCCGTCCGGCGGTGCTCGCGACGTTGACGATCGAGCTCGGCGCGGACCGCCGCAGGAGGGGGAGCAACGCCTCAATGAGCCGCACCTGGGCATTGAAGTTGAGCTCCATGGTCTGGGCCACATTGGCCCAGCCTGCCTCGGCGAAGCGCCCGCCCCAGCCGGCGCCCGCATTGTTCACCAGCACATCGAGCCGGCCGTGACGCTCCTCAACGACCGCGGCGATGTGGCTCGGGGTCTCGGGCGCGGTCAGGTCGGCGGCGATCACCGTCGCACCGCCGATCTCGCGCGCGAGGGCTTCGAGACGCTCCTCGCGGCGAGCCACGAGGACGAGCTCGGTGCGCGACATCTCCGCGAAGCGGCGGGCGCTCGCGGCGCCGATCCCGCTGCTGGCCCCGGTGACGAGGACGACGTGTGGCATCTCGGAAGCAGTCTACCGGCACCCGACCGGGCTAACCCCGGGCCGGGCCAACCGCTCGCCATGTGAGCCTCGTGCCGATCGGCTCTGGACCGGGCGGACCCGATGCAGTGCGCTAGCCTGGGCGGCGATGAGAAATCACGGCAACCACGGAAGCATGGCTGGCACAACCGTTGCCGTCGAACGTCCCGCCCTGGGCCGGTGGCGAGGAGCGGTCACCGCCGCGTTTGGCCTGGGTGGGATCACCATCGCGGCCTGGGGCCCCCGACTCCCAGCTATCAAGAGTGACCTCGGCATCGGCACCGGCGTAATCGGTCTGCTCCTCGCCGGGGTGACGATCGGCTCGATTGTTGGGCTTCTGGCTTCGACCCCGCTCATCCATTGGTTTGGCAACCGACGTAGCCTGACCGGGGCACTGCTGGTCATCGCCGCGGCGCTGGCGATCATCGGTGTGGCCATATCGCTGAAATCAGTTCCGTTGCTCAGCGTTGCCTTTGTGGGCATAGGCGCCGGGATCGGCACGCTGGACGTGCTGATCAACGTGGAAGGAGCCGCGATCGAAGAGGCTGCCGCTCGCACCCTGATGCCTCAGATGCACGCAGCCTGGTCGATCGGTGTGGCCCTTGGCTCGGGGATTGGTGCCGCTTGCGCCGCGCTCGGGATCACACCGTCGACGCAGTTCGTCGGCGAGGCCATCGTCATCGGGGCGATGGCGCTTGCCATCGCTCCGGCGATTCCTCGTGAGACCCACGCTCGCCGTCCGGTGGCCACGGCAACGCGGTCCATGAAAGTCCGCCAATGGCTGCGCGGCTGGATGGACTGGCGTCTCCTGCTGATCGGCGTCGTCATGCTCGGTGTGGAACTCGGCGAGGGGTCGGCCAACAGCTGGCTCGTCCTCGCTGTTCACACCGACCACGGCCAGAGCGCCGCGGTCGCCGCGCTCTTCCTCACAGTGTTCGCCGGCGGAGAAGCTCTCGCTCGGATCTTTGGCGGCCCGGTCGTCGATCGTCTCGGGCGAGTCAACACGATCAGGTGCACTACGGCGCTCGGTGTACTGGGCATGGTTGCCTTCATCCTTGGCGGCAATGGATGGACCGTCCTCGTCGGCGTCCTGCTCTGGGCCGTGGGAGTCTCCATGGGTTTCCCCCTCGGCATGTCCGCTGCCGCAGAGAGTGGGCCGGACCCGGCTGCACGCGTGAGCGTCGTTGCCTCGGTCGGTTACTTCGGGAACGTCGTCGGTCCCCCGGTCATCGGAGCCTTGGCCGCTTCCGCCGGTCTCCTCAACGCCCTGTGGCTTCTCGTCGCGCTCTTTCTCGCCGCGTTCGTCGTCGCCGGCTCACTTCGCCGCCCCGGGGTCCCTGCGCCATCAACTGAAGGAGCCGGCTAGCTCTCAGGCCATCGGCTGGGGAGGACGATGGTCCAATTGGATCCCCACCCCCTCATCCCACGCTGTGAGCACCATCGACTGGATCGCGCGGCTGAGATCGGAGACGCCGACGATGCTGTCCGTCTTGCGCTCAGCTACAACCTCATCTGTGCGGCCTCGACCGCAGCGACCGCGTCGTCGGGACCGCTCAGAGCGACCTCGGCCGCGGAGCGGCGGCCGGACAGATAAAGCGCAAGTTCGGTTGCGTGGCCTGACAGGACCGCCGCAGGTTCAGAACCGAATAATCGGCGTTTGTCATCGTCGCGGACCAGCAGGAGACCGAAAGGCCGCGTCTTGCGTGCAGCCCGGCGGGTGATGAACCCGCTCATTCGCCATGACAGCTCATCGAGATCCGGACGATCCGTGCGCGGCCCCATGCCGTTGGCTCGGCGCGCGTCCTCGTGATGGATGAAGTACTCGAATCCGTTGAGCAGGGTGCGGATGCCAGGAACCCGCCACGGGATCAAGGGCGCCCCGGCTCGCAGCCGGGCGACCAACTCCGGCCATCCCTTCGCCTTCTCCACTGCCCGGCGCTCGTCCGGCCAGCGATGGAAATGCTCTCTGAGAACCAGGTGGGAGGCCAGGTCGGAGGTCGTCCACCCCTCACACAGCGTCGGTGCATCGGGGCCGAGTTTGATCAGGAGATCACAGAGTTCGCGACGCTCTCGGGCGTCGATCCGTTCAGTCACCTTTGCGACTATAGACCGACTGGTTGATTCGTCAACAATACTCGGCCGAGCCCAGGGCCACTATCCGGAATGTGATCTCTCAGGCGGTGGCTGCGACCGCAGGCTGCCCGTCCATGGGCGGGGTGGCACAGGAGCAGGGCGCGGGACGTCCGAAGAGGTACCCCTGGGCGGCGGTCACCCCGAGAGTGATGAGCGTGGCCCGCTCCTCCTCCAGCTCCACACCCTCAGCGATCACCAGCGCTTCGGCCTGCCGCGCAAACTCGGCGAGAGAACCCACCATGGCACGGCGCATCCTGTTGAGGTGGATGTCGCGCACCAGGGAGATGTCCACCTTGATCACATCGGCCTCCATGTTGACGATGTGGCTCATGGACGAGAAGCCCGCGCCCGCGTCGTCGATACCGATCAACACCCCGGCGGCGCGGAGCGGGGCGAGCGCAGCGGTGAATTCCGGATAGTCGTCGATCTCGGTGTGTTCAGTGATCTCAAGGATGATCCTTCCCGGGGCGATCCCCCTGAGCAGCGACGCCAGCTCAGGAGACCTCGCCACCGCCGGCGACGCGTTCAGGTGCAGAGGACATCCACCCGGAAGGTGGGGAAGATGGCCGAGAGCCAGGCGGATCGCCTGCAACTCAAACTCGAGGCCCAGATCGTTGTCGGCCGCATCCGCAAACCACATGTCCGGCGGCCGCTGCGGCGGGCAGTTGACCCGGCAGAGCGCCTCGAAGGAGATCGACTCGCGAGTCTCGATATCGACCACCGGCTGGAAGACGACATTCATGAGGTTGTGGTCGAGGACGTTGCGGAGCAGGATCACCTTGCCCTGCGCCTCCTCCCCCTGGCCACGGAGCTCGGCGCCGACCGCGGTGGCGGCGGAGGCCGGCATCGAGGCCTGGCCGCGAATCGCCCGGTGGATGCCATCGAGCACGTCGTCGCCAGCTGCGCCCTTGACGATGTAGCTCATCGCCCCGGCGCGGATCATGCCCATGATGGTATCCGCGTCGTCGGAGGCGGAGAGGGCCACCACCCGTGTCTCGGGCGCAGAGCGGCGCGCCTCGGCCGCGACGATCTCGCCGCCACCGCCCGGGAGGCGCACGTCGCAGAGGCAGACGTTCGGCCGCAGCAAACGCACCATCGCGGCCCCTTCGCTCGCGTCCGAGGCCGAGCCGACTACCCGGAGCTTGGGGTCGATGCCGATCAGATCGATGAGGGCCCCGGAGAAGCCGGGGTCGTCGTCCACGACCAATACCGTGTGGGCAGACCTGAAAGTGTCTGGCGCCTCTGCAATCACCATGCTGGAAACTCTGGGCGCTTTGGTGCGACTGGGACAGATGCATCTGCCCCATGCTCGGCCGGGGCAGATGGTCGACTTTAGAGTGGAAGCGGCAGCTGGCCCGGGTCCACACCCGCGTCCAGCCGAGGCTCGACATCCAACCCGAGCAGTTCCCCCATCTGGCGGCGGGCGGCGATGTCCGCGAGGTCATGCACCGGGATCTCCCGCGACCTCGCCAGGCATATTCCGCTCCCCGTGCCACCGCGCCCCCTGGCCCCCGGCGTCCAGCAGACCACCATCTCGACCGGTGACCGGAGGTCGGCGCCGAGGATCTGGTGGGCGTTGCGGGCGTGCAGCCGGCGGCTGCTCTTGGGCAGCCGCGCAAAGACGGGGTGGATCCGCGCCATGACGTCGTATGCCTCCGGGGACGCCTCGACCAGGCGAGCCTCGAAGTGCTCATTGTACCCGGGCCACGGCAGGTAGATCTCGCATCTCCCACCGACCTCCCGTGCCCCTTTCTCGAAGGCGCTGTCCGCCCCGACGGCGCCGCCCGACCGGAGCGTCCAGCCGCGCCGGGCCAGCTCGGCACCCAACCGCTCCATCAGGTGGCAGATCCCCGCCGGCGTCGCGCGCGACCCGACGCCTGCGTAGGCGCGGCCCGGGACGGGTGGGGTGGTCACGCCGGTATTGTGAACCGAGGTGGCCCGCTGCTTACTGAGGGGTGCCCCACTTCCAGTCGCGGACCTCGGGAAGGTCCTGACCGTGCGCGTCGACGTAGCGCTTGTGCTCGACGAGCTTGTCGTGGACCATCTGCTTCAGGTAGCTGCCCTTCGCGCCCAATTGAGGGAGCCGGTCGATCACATCCTCGACCAGGTGGAACCGGTCGATCCCGTTCTGGACCCTGAGGTCGAAGGGCGTCGTGATCGTGCCCTCCTCCTTGTAGCCGCGGACATGGAGGTTGTGGTTGGCCCGGCGGTAGGTGAGCCGGTGGATCAGCCACGGATAGCCGTGGAAGCCGAAGATGATGTGCTTGTCCTTGGTGAAGAGCGAGTCGTAGTCGGCGTCGGACAGCCCGTGCGGGTGCTCGCTGCTGGGCTGAAGCTTCATCAGGTCGACCACGTTGACGACCCTCACCCGTAGCTCGGGCAGATGGGTGCGCAGCATCGAGACCGCCGCCAGGACCTCGAGCGTGGGCGTGTCGCCGCAGCAGGCCATGACGACATCGGGCTCGGCCCCTTGATCGTTGCTGGCCCACTCCCAGATGCCGATCCCCTCCGTGCAGTGCACGACCGCCTCGTCCATGTTCAACCACTGGGGTAGAGCGTGCTTCCCCGCGACCACCACATTGACGTAGTTGCGGCTGCGCAGGCAGTGGTCGACCACCGACAGCAGGCAGTTGGCATCCGGGGGCAGGTAGACGCGGACGATATCGGCTTTCTTGTTGACCACGTGGTCGAGGAAGCCCGGGTCCTGATGGGTGAAGCCGTTGTGATCCTGCTGCCAGACATGCGAGGCGAGCAGGTAGTTCAGCGAGGCGATCTCCCGGCGCCAGGGCAGTTCCCTGGTCACCTTCAGCCACTTGGCGTGCTGGTTGAACATCGAGTCGACGATGTGTATGAACGCCTCGTAGCAGTTGAACAGACCATGACGCCCGGTGAGCAGGTAGCCCTCCAACCATCCCTCGCACTGGTGCTCGCTGAGCATGGAATCCAGGACGCGACCGTAGGGTGCGAGGAACTCGTCGTTCTCCACCGTGCGGGCATCCCACTGGCGGCTGGTCGTCTCGAAGACCGCACCGAGGAGGTTGGAGAGCGTCTCGTCGGGCCCGAAGAGACGGAAGTGCCTCTGCTCCTGGTTCGCCTTGACAACCTCGCGAAGGAACTGGCCGAGCACCAGAGTGTCCTGGGCGTCGACCGCACCCGGCGACGGTACGGTCACGGCGTGGACGGCGAAGTCCGGCATCCGAAGGTCGCGCAGCAGGATGCCGCCATTGGCGTGCGGGTTGGCACCCATGCGCCGGTCGCCCACGGGTGCCAGCTCCGCCAGCTCTGGCTGCAGCCGCCCCCCCTCGTCGAAAAGCTCGGCCGGTCGGTAGCTCCTCATCCAGGCCTCGAGGAGCGCGACATGATCGGGATGGTCCGAGTCGACGAGGAGCGGCACCTGGTGCGATCGGAATGTCCCCTCGATGGGCAGGCCGTCGACCACCTTCGGCCCGGTCCAACCCTTGGGCGACCGGAGAACGATCATCGGCCAGCGTGGCCGGGCGGGATCGCCGGTTCGCCGGGCATCGCCCTGCAGTGTCTTGATGTCCTCTATCACCTCGTCCAGGGTGCCGGCCATCAGCTGGTGCATCTGCTCGGGGTCATCCCCCTCGACGAAGTGCGGGGTCCAGCCGCAGCCGCGAAGGAACTGGTCCAGCTCCTCGGGCTCGATGCGGGCGAGCACGGTGGGGTTGCTGATCTTGAAGCCGTTGAGGTGCAGGATCGGGAGCACGGCCCCATCGGTGAGCGGATTCAGGAACTTGGTCGAGTGCCATGCGGTGGCCAGGGGGCCGGTCTCCGCTTCGCCGTCGCCGATCACACAGGCCACGACCAGATCGGGGTTGTCGAAAACGGCCCCGAAGGCGTGGCTGAGCGAGTACCCGAGCTCGCCGCCCTCGTGGATCGACCCCGGCGTCGTCGGGGCCACGTGACTGGAGATCCCACCGGGAAAGGAGAACTGCCCAAACAACCGCCTCAGCCCGGCCTCATCCTGACTGACGTCAGGGTAGATCTCGCTGTAGGTGCCCTCGAGATAGGTGTTGCCCACCAGCGCCGGGCCGCCGTGGCCGGGACCCGCGACATAGAACATGTCCAGGTCGTACTTCTTGATCACCCGGTTCAGGTGGACGTAGATGAAGTTCTGCCCAGGCACCGTGCCCCAATGCCCGACCACCAGCGGCTTCACGTCCTTCAGCTCCAGGGGTCTCGTCAAGAGCGGGTTGTCGCCGAGATATATCTGCCCGACGGACACGTAGTTCGCTGCACGCCAGTACGCGTCCATCCGCTGCAGGAGTTCCGGTGAGAGCGTTGGAGTCGTCATGGCAGAAGCTCCGGTTGGCAAGCTGGGCTAATCTTGTTTGAGCGCGATGGATTGATGGTCACACATCGCGCCCCCTCGCGGCCGGCGACGCCAGCGTCGCGTTGGTTTCGGAGGAGGAGTGCGGGAATCGAGAGCTGTGCCGCCAACTCCGCACGACATGCCAAAGCCGGCGACGATGGCCGAGCGCAGCTCGGCAGACCTGCCCCTGCGCGCGCGTCCGACGGCACGTCATGATGACATCGACGATCGCTGCGCGTCGGTACCCTTGCGCACCAAGTGATGGGCCAGTCGTGCCACATGAAGAGTCATTCATGACCACGAAGCTCCGCCCGCGCGGACCGCGTCGCGTCGCGTCAGGCGCTGTGCCACACTGCTCGGCGTGGAACTGGGTAGCCTCGTCGCCGCTGCCACCTCATGGCGTGACGTCGATCCCGACCCGGTGACCCGCGCGGAGCTGGATGACCTCCTCCAACGCGAGGACGTCGCAGGGTTGGCGGAGCGTTTCGATGGTGCCCTCGCCTTCGGGACGGCCGGTATTCGCGCGGCGGTCGGGGCTGGGCCGATGCGCCTTAACCGACTCGTTGTTGCCCGTGTGGCGACGGGACTGGCTCGTTTCATCTGGACGCGGGACCGGGCGGCGAGCACAAAAGGGATCGTGGTTGGCTACGACGGACGTACCAACTCGGCCGTCTTTGCCACCGACGTGGCCCGGATCCTGTCGCGAGAGGGCATCAGCGTATGGCTGCTGCCGCGAGCACTGCCGACTCCTGTTCTGGCCTTCTCCGTGCGCCACCTCCGGGCGGCGTACGGACTGATGATCACTGCCAGCCACAACCCGCGCCGGGACAACGGACTGAAGCTCTATGTGCGAGACGGCGCACAGCTGCTGCCACCGGTCGACGCGGACATGGCGACCTTCATCGACGCGGTCGACCCGCTGAAGCTCCCCCAGGGCTGGTCCGAAGGCGATTTCACCCACCGCTCGGCGGGCGCCAGCGCCGATGCCTATGTTGAAGCGGTGGCCGCCGGCGGAACGCCCCCCGACGGTCCGTCGCGCCTCACCGTGGTGCACACCGCGCTTCACGGCGTGGGAACGGAGTCGTTCCGAGCCGTGCTCGCACGAGCGGGATGGCCGATGCCGGTGTCTGTGACCGCACAGGAGTGGCCGGATGCCGCCTTCCCGACCACGCCCTTTCCCAACCCGGAGGAGCCCGGCGTGCTCGACCTGGCCAAGGCCACCGCCCAGAAGATCGGCGCGGACCTGGTTGTGGCGAACGATCCGGATGCCGATCGCCTGGCGGTGGTCGTTCCCGGCCCCGACGGGTGGCACACATTGAGCGGAGACGAGCTCGGTGCCCTGCTGGGCAACGCCGTGCTGACCCGCCTGAACGAAGGCCGTCCGATCGAGGACCCTCAAGGTCGGGTTCCGGTCGTGGCGACCACGGTGGCGTCGGGTTCGCTGCTGCGGCGCCTGGCCGCGGCCGCCGGGGTCCGGTGTGTCACCACCCTCACCGGGTTCAAGTGGATCGCCCGAGCTGCCGGTCCTGAGGATCGCCTCATCTATGGCTACGAGGAGGCAATCGGCTACGCCGTGCGCCCGCAACTCGTGGCCGACAAGGACGGGATTAGCGCCGGCCTGCTGGTCATCGAGCTGGCGAACACCGCGGCCCAGGCCGGCCGCTCCTTGCTGGACCTCCTCGACGATCTGGCCCTTACGCACGGGCTGCACCTCACCGGGCAGCGGGCCATCCACGCGCACGGGCCCGACGGACTGGACCGGCTTGCGCAGGCGCTCGAGCGAATCCGCAAGGCGCCGCCCCGGCGGCTGATGGATCAGCGCGTGACGGTGACAGACCTGCGCCGGAGGGATCGCGGGGAGGTCGACCTGGCCGGGGGACACGGGGAGCGCTCTCCGGACCGGCCGCTTCCGGCGGCCGATGTCCTCATCTGGCACGTGGGGGACGATGCCCGCGTGGTGCTGCGACCCAGTGGCACCGAGCCGAAGTTGAAGGTGTATCTCGAGGTGGTAGGTCCGGTCGCTGCCCGTTCCGACCTGGTTGCGGCCCGGTCTGCGGCCACCGTCCGGTTGCAACTGCTTGCCACTGAGGTCGTCAGCGAGCTCGACATCGATGCGCCGCCAGATGCGGCTCTCTCCTCCCCGCCCCTGCCACTGCTCAGGAGTCATCCTTCATGACCAACGCCACCGCCCCCCTGACCAAGGCCGAATTGGCCCGGATGATCGATCACACCCTGCTCAAGCCTGAGGCGACGGACGATGACGTGACCCGGCTGTGCCAGGAGGCGTCCCTGCTCGGCGTGGGGGCGGTCTGCATATCTCCATCCCGGCTGCCACTCACTCCCGGCGCCCTACGCCCGGGAATCGCGGTGGCAGCGGTCGTCGGCTTCCCATCCGGCGCACATCCGACCGCGGTCAAGGTGGTCGAAGCCGCCATCGCGGTGGCGGCCGGGGCCAACGAAATCGACATGGTCATCGACCTCGGTGCGGCGTGCGCGAGCCAGTGGGACGTGGTGACCGCAGAGGTGGCCGCCGTACGCGCCGTGCTCGGCCCTGCCATCGTTCTGAAGGTGATCCTGGAGACCGCGTTGATCGGCCCTGACCGCATCGCGGCCGCCTGCAAGGCCGTTGAGTCCGGGGGAGCCGACTTCGTCAAGACCTCGACGGGATTCCACCCGGCCGGCGGGGCGACGGTCGAGGCGGTGGCGGCCATGGCCGCCGCGGTCGGCGGCCGCCTGGGGGTCAAGGCGGCAGGTGGCGTGCGCACCACCGAAGACGCACTCGCCATGGTGGCCGCCGGGGCCACGCGGATTGGCGCGTCGGCTACGGCCGCGATCCTTGCCGGCCTGCCCTGACCCGCCCTCGTCTTCCGTCGACCCCTGATCGCCGGGGAGCCCTCCGCCAGCTGGGCACGCAGCTTCCCCGCCATCGCGACATCCAAGTTCCAGGAGAAGGACAGTGCAAGCGGAACGGCAACATCATCTTCAGGTCACAGCAGGAGACGTCGGAGAGTACGTCCTCCTTCCCGGGGATCCCGGGAGATGCGAGGCAATCGCCCGCCGCTTCGACTCGCCGCGGCAGGTGGCGTCCAACCGCGAGTTCAACACCTGGTCCGGCCTCCTTGACGGTGTCCGCGTATCGGTGACGTCGACTGGCATCGGCTGCCCCTCCACAGTCATCGCGGTCGAAGAGCTGGCGCGAGTGGGGGCAACCACGCTGGTTCGCGTGGGCACCTCCGGTGCGATGCAACCGGACATCCATCCAGGCGATCTGGCAGTGGTGACCGCGGCCATCCAGGACGAGGGGACGACCCTGCACTACATGCCCGTCGAGTTCCCCGCCGTGGCCGATCTGGACGTGACCAACGCTCTCGTCAAGGGGGCGAGGTCGGTCGGGGCCACCGTGCGTGTCGGCATCTCCCACTCCAAGGACTCGTTCTATGGGGAACTGGAGCCGGATCGCATGCCGGTGGCGGAGCGCCTGCACGCACGCTGGAAGGCATGGGTCGCCGGTGGAGCGATCTGCTCGGAGATGGAGGCGGCCGGCATCTTCATCGTCTCGCGTGTCCTCAGGGTGCGAGCCGGCGGCATCATGCTGATCGCCGGGAACGACGAGGGCTGGCTCAAGGCGCAGGAGGGGCCGGCGGCGGCCGACAACCTCGAGCTGCTCATCGACGCGGCCATCGCCGGGATCCGGGAGCTCATCGCCTTTGACCTGCACGCAGCGAAGCCGCAACCTGCGTGATCGAGCATTCCCGTGCGGGAGGGTCCTGATGGCTCCGTGCGCAAGGGTACTGACGCGGCGGCGCGGACCATGCCAAGCTGCCGTCGGCAGGCGCCGGTTCGGCCGTCGAGTCACGCCCGAGCCGGGTATGAGCACGCGGGAAGGGAGTCCATGCCTACAGATCTGTTGAGCGACCCTGTCACAGTCCACCGCTCGGTGCTCCAGCGCATCAATGGCGAGATTGAGACGGTCGGCGTTGAACCCGTCCCCGAGAAGCAGCGCACGACCACCCCCTACCGGCTCTTCATCGTCTGGTCGATGGCGTCGGCCTCGGCGACCACCCCACTTGTCGGCGCGCTGCTCTTCAACATCGGCCTCTGGTACATGCTCGCCGCAATCGCGCTGAGCTGGCTGCTCTTCTTCATCCCCCTCGGCGTGGCCTCGGAGATGGGCCGGGAGCTCCCGCTACCCACTCTGCTCATGGCGCGGCGCAACTTCGGCTGGCACGCGACCTTCATCTTCTCCCTCCTCTTCACCTTCGTGAACATGGCCTGGTTCGGGCTGAATTGCGCGGTGGGCGCCCAGATCCTGGCCTCGCTCTCCCACTCCAGCGCCGCGCCGTGGTACTGGCTGGTTGGCGGGGTGGACATCGTCCTGGTCGTCTTCGGATACAAGTGGCTCGAGTACTTCTATCGGTATACGGCGCTCCTCTTGGTCGCCTGCTATGGCGCCCTCACCGCCTACCTCTTCCTCCACTTCTCGCTTCACGTCCCGCGCCAGACCGCACCGGTCGAGTGGGGCCCCGCGATCACCACGGTGTCGGGCTTCGCGATCCTCGGCTGGGCATACGAGGTCTCGACGGTGTCCCGCTTCTGCCGGCCAGCCCTGGACCGCGCCGCCACCAGCGGGCAACCGGCGAGCAAGGCCCCGCCACGGCTCTGGTACTTCCTGATGCCATCGATCGGCATCATGGTCCCGGTGGTGCTGATGGCTGTCATGGGGGCGTTCTCCCAGGAGGCCATCGGAACCTGGAACATCGCAACGCTCGGCGCCAGCATCTCCGGGTGGGGCGCCGTTGCCGCATTCGGGGCGACGCTGGGCGTACTCCACACCAACGCGATGAACCTCTATCCATCAACGGTGGACCTGCTGGTGGCGATGACCACCGTCCGGAAGCCCAAGAAGTGGGAGCAGCCGCTGTCAACCGTCATCCTGGGTCTGATGGGGACGGGACTCGCCCAGGCAGGCATCCTGAACCACGCAGAGACCTTCGTCAGCGATGTCGGATACCTGCTCGGCCCGTTCATGTTCGTGATGGTCATCGACTGGCTCTGGGGGCTGAGGAACAAGCGGAATGTCGAGAGCTACTTCCGGAAGCCGCGGGGATTTGCGGAGCAGTGGCGCCTGCCGGCGATCATCAGCTTCGCGGCCGGATTCGTGGTCTCCTTCTGGGGGACCAACTTCCTGCCACTCTGGCTCACCAACGACATCCCGCTGGCGCTCACCGGGTCGGTGGTGTCGGGGATCCTCTACGGGGCGTGGCTGTCGGTACGCGGGCACGTCGGGATGGCTCCCGACGCCAGAGAGGGGCTCGCTCCCGAGCCTGCCAAGGCGGCGTAGGCCAGGTTAGACGGCGCACTCTCCCTCACCGGTCTTGCCGGTGAAGGCGGTGTCCTGATCTCAGTCGGGGGGCGCGGCGCCGCCGGAGGCTGTCGATGGGGCGGCAGGTACCGCGTCGGGGGCAGCCGCCGCCTGGCCTGGCTGCGCCGCCCTCAACAGCTCGGCGATCTCCGGGCGGGTGAACTCGGCCGGCAGCGGCTCGCCCTGGACGAGCAGCTCGCGCACCCGCGTCCCGCTCAGCACCGAGCGCTGCTCGGCGGGATGCGGGCAGGTCCGGGTCGACGCCATCCCCCCGCAGGCCCGGCACCAGAACGAGTGCTCGAAGCGCAGGATCTCGATGCCCAGCTCGCCGGGCTCGTATTGGTCGAAGATCCGCTGCGCCGCGTAGGTGTCGTAGTAATTGCCAACTCCGGCATGATCTCGTCCCACGATGAAGTGGGTGCAGCCGTAATTGCGCCGTATCAGGGCGTGGAACACCGCCTCCTTGGGGCCCGCGTAGCGCATCCACGCCGGGTTGGTGGCGAGCAGCACCCGCTCCGACGGGAAGTAGCCGGCCAGCAATTCCTCGTAGCAGGCCATCCGGGTCGTCGCGGGAATGTCGTCACTCTTGGTCTCTCCCACCAGCGGGTGCAGGAGCAGCCCGTCGATGTTCTCCAGGGCCACCTTCTGCAGGTACTCGTGGGCACGATGCACCGGGTTCCGGGTCTGGAAGCCGACCATCGTCACCCACTCCCGCTCCGCCTTGGCTTTGCGCACCTCCAGGGGAGTGAGGTCGTATCCGGGGAAGCCGGTATCGGGACGGCGGAGCGCGGTCACGCCGCCACCCACCGCCCAGCGCCCGGAGGCGCGCAGCAGGCGGACCCCCGGATGCGCGTCATCGCCGGTCCCGTACACGGAGACGGCCTCGGTATCGGCGTCGGTGCGATAGATGTCCTCGACATCCACGACCGCGATCACCTCGCCCTGGTGGCGCAGCGCCACCCGCGCCTTGCCCCGGATCCGCTGCACGCCCTCGTCGTCCAGTCGCAGCAGTACCGGGATGGGGAATGGCTGGCCCCCCGAGAGGCGCCCCGATCCCACCACGTCCCGATAGTCGGGGGCGGTCATGAAGCCGGACAGCGGCGAGAGGGCTCCGGTCCCCAGCATCAGCGCGTCGGCCGCCTCGTGCGGCCCGACCTCCACCACCGGCAGGCTCGCTGACTCGGCGCGGAGCGCCGCCCCTTCCTCACCTTCCAGGAGGCGGGGCCGCACTCCTCTCCAGATGTGGCCCAGCCGCTCCAGCCGGTCGAGAATCCGCTCCACCGACTCCTCCACCGTCTCCTGCGCGCTGTCCACGATGATCTCCGGGTTGAACGGCGCCTCATACGGGTCGCTCACCCCGGTGAAGTTGGCGATCTCGCCCCGCAGCGCCTTCTCGTACAGCCCCTTGGTGTCGCGCCGCACCAGCTCCTCGAGGGTGCAGCGCACGTACACCTCCACGAACTCCGGCGTCGCCGCCCTCACCTCGTCCCGGATCTCTCGGTATGGCGAGATCGCCGCCGTGATCGCCACCCCCCCATGAGCCGCCACCAAACCCGCCACATACCCGATCCGCCGGATGTTGGTGTCCCGGTCCTCCTTGGAGAATCCCAGTCCCCTGGAGAGATGCGTGCGCACCTCGTCACCGTCCAGGACCGTGACCTTGCGCCCCAGCGCCCTCAGCTCCTGTTCCAGTCGCGTCGCGATCGTCGACTTCCCGGCACCGGACAGTCCGGTCAGCCAGATCACCAGCCCTCGGCTCATCCCTCTGCTCCTGATGGGGCCGCGGTGGCGGCGGTGGACTCCGCGCCGGCATCCGCCCGGCCCAGAGCGGTGGCAACAACCGCGGCGGGCCCGGGCCCCGTCAGGACCGGGTGCAGGCCGCACTCCTTGATCGAATCCCCTTCCCACCACCAGCGGCCGGCGCGCTCATCCTCACCGGGGCGGGTGGCCCGAGTGCAGGGCGCGCAACCGATGGACGTGTAGCCGCTCGCGTAGAGGGCGTGGCTGGGCAGGTCGCGCGCGCGCACACGGGCCCAGACCTCCTCGTGGCTCCAGCCCACCAGTGGCGCCACCTTGGCGATGCCGCCATGCCCCTCATCGCGGGAGACCACCGGGGTCGCCCGGCGGGTCGCCGACTGCTCGCGGCGCAGCCCGGTCACCCAGGCGCCGTAGCCCGCGAGCGCACGGGCGAGCGGCCGCGTCTTGCGGACGTCGCAGCAGGTGTGGCGCAGCTCCGGGGAGAGATAAAAGAGGTTGACACCGTGCGCGCGGGACATCTCCGCGAGCTCCGTAGGATCGGGGCTCACCACCTTCAGGGTCACCGCGAATCGGTTCCGCACCGTGTCGATGAGATCGTGGGTCTCCTGGGGGAGGCGGCCGGTGTCCAGGGTGATGACGTCGACGCCCGGGCGCAGCCGGCTCGCCATGTCGATGAGGACCACCGACTCGGCCTGGAAGCTGGCGACGACCGCGACCTGTGGGAACCGATCGAAGGTCCAGGCGAGGACCGCCTCGGCGCCGGCGCCCTCGAGGTCGCGGGCAGCCGTTTCCAGGTCGTCGGCCGGGATGCGCACGGTGGGCGGCCTACAGGCAGGCGCAGGCGACGCGGCGGACGGAGTCCATCTGACCCCAGCGGGAGAAGAAGATGGGCATGGGAATTCCGTTCCGCATATGTTGTGAGTATAGCGACAAAGCGTTCTCTGCGTCAAATGGTTCGACTGCGGGCAAGGCCGAGGGCCGCTCCTCACCCGGGTGGCCGGGGTGGCTACAGCCCCGGGATGGCAAGCCCGGGTCCGAGCAGCGTGGGGAGATCGGCAATCGAATCGATCACCGCCGCCACTCCAGGATGCCCCTCCCCCGCCGCTCCGCCGCGAGAGCCGAACTTGCCGGTGCGCACCAGGACGCACGGGGCGCCGACCGCGCCAGCGCCGGCGGCGTCGGTCTCGGGGTCGTCCCCCACCACCAGCACCTCCGCCGGAGCGCAGCCCAGGTCGGCCAGGGCCATCTCGAAGAAGCCGGCCGACGGCTTGCCGAAGCTCCGGGCCGTCTGCCCCGAGGCGTGTTCGAGGAGGGCAACGAACGCCCCGGTATCGAGCGAGGGGCCGTCGGCCGCCTGCCACCAGCGGCCACGCTGGAGGGCGAGCAGCCGGGCCCCCTCCATCAGGCGGCGGAAGGCGGCGTCGAGCTGCGCGTACCCGCCGACCTCGCGGCAGTCCCCCACCAACACATAGCCGGCTGCGCCGGTCCCGGCGTCGTGGGCGGCGAAACGTGCGGCCAGCTCGGCGCTCAGCAAGAGGTGGCAGCGCTCGGCAGGATGCTGCCCGAGGAAGCGCAGGGCGGCGACCACCGGCGTGAAAACGGCTTCGACCGGGACCTCGATGCCGGCGGTGTCCAGCTCGCGGCAGACCGTCTCGGGAGTCCGGGAGTCGATGTTGGTGAGGAGCCGGATCTGGATGCCGCGCTCCCGCAGCCGGCCGAGCGTCGCGGCCGCGCCGGGGATGGCCGCACCGGCCGACACCAGGGTGCCGTCAACGTCGAGCAGCACGGCCCGGACGGGGACAGCCGGCGGCGTCACGGAGCAGGCTCGAGGGGGGCGGACGGCGGGGGTGTCAGCGGCCGACCTCCAGGGCGCGCCAGAGGTACCAGCTGGCCACGGTGCGGTACGGCGCCCAGCGCTCGCCGCGCCGGGCCATCTCCTCGCGGGTCGGCATGGCCTCGGTTCCGAAGGCCGCCTGAAAGCCGCGGCGGAGACCGTAATCGTCAGCGGGAAGGACGTCGGGCCGTCCCAGCGTGAAGATCAGGAACATCTCGGCCGTCCACCGCCCGATCCCGCGCACCCGGACCAGCCTCTCGATGATCGCCTCGTCGTCCATCCCCCGGGCCTCCTCGAGGATCGGGAGCTCTCCCTCCACCGACCGGCGCGCCAGGTCGTGGAGGGCGCGCTGCTTGGCGCCGGAGAGCCCGGCGCCGCGGAGTGTCTCCTCGGAGGCGGACTGCACCTGCTCCGGTGTTGGGCAGCTCGGCGCGCCGGGGAAGAGTCCGCAGAACCGCCCGAAGATGGTGGCCGCAGCCTTGGGGGAGAGCTGCTGATAGACGATCGCCTCGGCCAGCGCGGCAAAGGTGCTGGACTCCTCCGGCAGCGTCAGCCCGAAGGCGCCGACGCGATCGATCAGCCGCCCCAGGTCGGCGTCCGACGCGCGCAGGTGGCCCAGGGCCCGGGGGGTGTCCACATTGAGATCCACGGAGCGACCTCCACCATCAGCTGTGCCGACTCGTGAGGGCATTGTGCGGGACCCCTCCCGACCGGCGTGGCGACCAGCGCAGTGGGGACGCCCTGACCGCCGGCGTGTGGCGGCGCCGTCGCGGCGGTCAGACCGGCGGCTTCGCCGGACCCGGGGTGGTGACCTTGGGCGCGCGGTTGTCGCGCATGGTGAGCTTGCCCTTGTTGATGACCGCGGTCCGAGGGGCACGACGGGCTACCTTGGTGTCGTGGGTGACCAGCACCAGGGTCA
>Ga0302319_10006156_pt1 | contig 23917 bp, 16 predicted proteins | sample Bog_T0_2_FD_203319 | JGI IMG/M metagenome (GOLD analysis project Ga0302319, IMG submission 203319) | Peat permafrost microbial communities from Stordalen Mire near Abisko, Sweden - Bog_T0_2 | ecosystem: Environmental > Terrestrial > Soil > Wetlands > Peat | place: Sweden: Abisko, Stordalen Mire...
CTTCGGCGTCGTCCAAGCCGTACTCCTCCCATGCATATGAGGAATCGGAGGTGGCCAGGGCGAATGGAAGGGCTTTTCGGCTGGCAATTTGGGCAAAGAGAACGTTGATGGCGTCGGAAGGCTTCAATCCGAGTTGAGCCAACACCCGGCGAGCTGCGATGGCGTGCGACCGATCCACCCGTGATTTTAGAACTATAGTCATTGTGGTAACAAAAAGGCCCTAAATGGGGCCCATGTCAAGTTTGCCTCACCTGGACGCTGCAGGGCTCAAATAGATGACCCCGAGCACTCTTAGCGCGGCAGTAGGTGGACGCAGAGCTAGCCAGGCAACCAGGCGGGGGCGAGGTGAACGAAAAGCTGGACCGCGCATGCGTTCCGAAATAAAGTGGCTGACTGATGCAACAGGCCTACCGGGTCTTCAGTTCCAATCGGAATGAGTTCGGCGTGGAGTGTCCTTCCTGTATTCGCGTACCAAAAATTCGGCGGGATGAAATGGAGGCCGCCGGCACCGATCTCCGCGTCAGACAGCCGGTATGCTGCCCATGCGGCTTCGTGTCACAACTTGTCACTCAGCCTAGCGTGCCTCTTCGCCTTCCATATCGTCACCGTCTTTCCGCTGGCAACTTCGACTTGGTCGGCGGAGGGCAAAACCTTGCGCAGCTCGACAAGGGTCTCAAATCGGCTGCGGCGGATGAGTTCTTCCCAATGATCCAGGGTCGGAGCGAGAGGGGGATGGAGTCGGGCATATTCGCGCAAGCGTTTGAAGGTGATGATACGCACTGGCTGGAAGGTCGGGGCCAAATGTCGCCAAGAAGGCGACAACGACCAGCAAAATCATCCCCACCCCGCTGTCAGAAGGCTCCGCGGAGTCGAAGTCGCAGCAGGTGGCTTCCACCACCTGCTAGTGTCCGGCCCGCGGGTTCAGCCGCTTCAGCTCGACCAGGGAACGGGTCTTGACCCGGGCGGCCCCGAGAGTGGCGCGGGTCTTGATCCGGGGGCCCCGGGCGAGGCGGCGGCGGGAGGCGGCGATGGATTTCTTGTATTGGGGCAGCCAGCGCGACCCGGCGACCAGCATCTCGTCGACCAGCTGCCAGATCTCCGGCGGGTTGCAGACCGCGCCCGTCAGGGGGTCGAGCATGAAGGCCTGGCGCAGGAGGGTATCGTCGCCGTGCACCGCCGCCTCAACCCCAAGGCGCTGGACGGAGATCGAGGCGTTGCAGATGGCGGCGCAGCCCAGCGGCAGGTCCCCGATGACCGGGCGGTTGAAGCCGTGGCGGTCGGCGAAGCCGGGGCTCTCCGTGATGGCGTCCGGCGGCAGGTTGGTGATCGTGCCCCCGTTCGGCAGGTTGAAATGCCCACGGTAGACCCGGCCGGTCTCGAACGCCTCGATGATGTAGCTCCCGTGCTCGTTGGTGCGCTCCGCGGGCGAATAAGTCAGCGTGGGCAGGCCGGCGGCGCCGCGGCCGAACTCGGACTCAAACCAGTTCCGGCCCTCGGTGCAGACCCGCAGGTAGCCGCCGGTCTCGCCGTCGATCCACGAATTCATCGAGATCCAGCGCGGGATCTCGGCGACGCGCTTGCGGTACCAGGCCAGGTATTCGCTCAGGTGCCCGTTGGACTCCGTGCTGTAATAGCCGAACCGGCGCAGCACATCGATGCGCACCTTCTCGTTTTTCGAGAGGTCCGGGTGGCGCTCGAAGGCCGCCAACAACTCAGGCCCGGTGACCCGCCGGCCGTTCCAAAGGACATCGATGTACCAGGTTTGGTGATTGATCCCGGCGCAGACGATCTCGACGTCCGCCTGCGACTGGGCGCCCAGCGCCTGGGCGATTTGGGCGTGGCCGTGCTGGATGCCGTGACACAGTCCGACGCAGCGCACCCCGCCGTACTTCTGGGCGGCCCAGGTCATCATCGCCATCGGATTGGCGTAGTTGAGCAGCAGGCAGTCGGGCGCCGCCACCTCGCGGATATCGCGGCAGAAACCCAGCAGGGCCGGAATCCCGCGCTGCGCGTACATCAGACCGCCGGCGCACAGGGTGTCGCCGACGCACTGGTCGATGCCGTACTTCAGGGGGATGTCGATGTCGGTCGCGAACGCCTCCAGTCCGCCGATCCGCGTGACGTTGAAGACGTACTTGGCGCCCCGAAGCATCGCCCGGCGGTCGGTGTCGGCCAGCACCGGAACCCGCAGGCCGTTGGCGGCGATGTCGCGCCGGCAAAGGTCCGCCACCATGTTCAGGTTGCGGCGGTTGATGTCGGTGAAGGCGAACTCGACGTCGGCGAATTCGCGGACGGCCAGCAGGTCGGCGACCAGTTTGCGGGTGAAGCCGATCGAGCCGGCTCCGATGAAGGCGATGCGCAGGGGCATGATTAGGAATTCTCCATATGAATTTTGAACAGGAAGATCGAGAAGATCGGGAAGGAATATCTCCCGGCCGGACCCGGGGTCAATTCTGGGGCGGGGGGCGATCGGCCCGGATCCGGGCCGCTGCCTCGGCCTGGGCATCGGCCTCCGGGTTGCGGCCCGCGGCGCGGAGCACCGCGGCCAGGTTGTCATGGGCGTCCGCGTAGTCGGGCCGGACGCGCACCGCGTCCTCGAGGCGGGCGATCGCCTCCGGCAGGCGGTTGTCCTCCGCCAGGGCGACCCCGAGGTTGTTGTCGACCTCGGCATAGTCGGGGCGCAGGCGCAGCGCCACCTCGTACTCGCCGATCGCCGCGGTCAGCTGGCCGGCCTGGGACAGCGCCGTCGCCAGGTCGGCGTGGATCTCGGGATTGCCGGGCTGGATGCCCAGCGCCTGCTCGAACTCCGCGATGGCCTCGGGCGACCGGCCCTCCGCCGCCAGGGCCCGGGCGAGGTCGGCATGGGCGGCAGCGTAGTCGGGCGCGAGGCGGAGCGCCTCCTCGCATTCGGCAATCGACTCGGGGATCTCACCCGCCCGCCGCAGGGCGACCCCGAGGTTGTCGTGGGCCTCGGCATAAGTCGGCCGGAGCCGCAGCGCTTCCTGGAATTGTTCGATCGCCTCGCGCCGCCGCCCGACGCCGGACAGCGCGAGCCCCAGGTTGTTGTGCGGAATGGCGTCGTCGGATTTGAGCTCCAGCGACTTCGTGTAATAGGCGATCGCCTCCGCCTTCCGGCCCCGCTCGAGCATGAGGGCTCCCAGGTTGTTGTAGGCCATCCAGCATCCGGGATTGCGCTCGATCGTCGTCCGATAGAGCGTTTCGGCGTCGCGATACATGTGACACTGGCGGAACGTCAGGATTCCCAGGCCGGCGACTACGATCGCCGCGCCGGCCTGCCAGAGGCGGACGGCGGTCGCCGCCGGGCGCGCCTCGAGTCTTGCCAGGGTGGCGCCCCACCCTCCCGCCACCAGCCCAAAGACACCCAAGGTCGCCAGGTACTGAAAGTGGTCCGCCACGAACGAATACTTGAACGGATAGACGTTGAAAAAACCCAGGACCGGGACCAGCGCCCCGCCAAACAGCAGCACACCCGCCAGCGGGCCGCGGGTTCGCCGGCACAGCGTCACCAGTGCCGCGGCCAGGCCCACCGCGGCCAAGGGAAAGAGGTACTGCCACCCCGCCGAGGCATCGACGACCCAGCGCGGATAGATGAAAATGAGGTCGGCCGGCCACGCCAGTTTGGCCAGATAGAACCAGATCACCCGGCCCGCCACCAGGCATCGCTGCACCGCGGACAGGCTGAACTCCGCCCCGGTGGCGCGGATCGACACCCGCTCCACCCAGGCGGTGAAGAGGCCCGAGGCGACGCCGAGCGCCAGCCAGGGCAGCAGCGGGGCGATATCGCGCTTCCCGGAAAGGCGGCCGCGCTGCCACCAGATGACCACCAGCAGCGCCGCGGGCAGCGTCGCGGTCACGCTCTTGCTCAGCAGCGCCAGGACGAACAGCGCCAGGGCCAGGACGTAGCGTCCCCATCCGGCATGGCACGGGCTTCCAGTCTCCGCCGTCGCGACTGCGACTAGGAGACTGCCGCGGCGTGGTCCCGCGTTCAGCGGGGCGGAGACGGGCCTGGCTAAACTCACGGCTACGCCTCGGCCAGCCAGCCCGTGTCCATTGCCGACATGGGCTGGAAGCCCATGCCACGTCAGAAACTCCAGCGCCGCCAGCAAGTAGAAAACCGTCGACAGGGTGTTCTTCTGCTCGGAGATCCAGGCGACCGACTCCACGCAGACTGGGTGCAGGGCGAAGAGGAGCGCGCCGAGCAAGGGCGCACTCACCAAGGCGGAGCGCGTTGTCCCTAACGCGCTGGTCCGGCCGCCGGCTCCAACAAGCGCGTTGGGGACAACGCGGTCCACCAGCAGGCGCCGCAGCACCAGCCCAAACAAACATGCCGAGGTCGCATGCAACAGGACGTTGACCAGATGGTAGCCCAGCACCGCGTCGCCCCACAGCCGGTGCTCCGCCCAGAACGCGGAATGCAGCAGCGGGTAGTACTGGGGCGTCTCCCCGACCCTGAACCAGATGAGCCACAGGCCGTGCAGCGAGCGCAGCGGGGGCTTCGTGACATGGAAATCGTCATCCCAGATGAGCCCGCCCCGCAGCGCAGGCAGATAGGCGATCAGGGTGGCGCCGAAGACCAGCGCCGCCGCCGCGAGGTCGCGGCGCCACCATGAGGCCGGAGCGGGGTCGGCTGTTTTCAACGAATGGTCGAGCGTGGTTATCAAGTAGAAGCGGCATCCGTTCGACTGAGCTCACGGCCCACGGGCTGCCGCTTCCGGACGCGACAGGGACGTCGCGTCTACCTCAATGCCCGGCTCCGTTCCACCCGGTGCCACAGGGCCCCCCGGAGGTCTGCACGCCGGTCTCGAATTCAGCGCCGTCCATTCTCGCCAAAGGCAGATAAAAGCGGGACAGCTTCTGCGTCGTCGCGGGCACGTAGTGGGCGATGAACGCCCGCCGAAAACGCGTCTTCGACCGGTTCGGCCCCGAGCCGTGGATCAGGCTGCCGCTGAAGAAAAGCGTGTCGCCGGCCTTCATCGGGACCATCTGGGCCTTGAGACCCGGGGGCACCGGCACGAAATGGCTGGTATAGCTCTCCTGCGCGTCGGCCAGCCCGGGGCACACCACCGGCGTCCCGTTGCTCTTGGGCACGATCAGCATCGCGCCGTTTTCCGCGTCGCAGTCATCGATCGCCGTCCAGGCCGCGATGCAGGTCCCCGGCTCCACCATCAGGTAAAACTGGTCCTGGTGCAGGGCCTGGCCGCGGGCGCCCGGCGGCTTGAAATAGAACATGCTCTGCGCGGCCGCCGGCTCCTCGCCGAAATACGCCCGCAGCCGCTCGGCGACTTTCGGCAGCACGGTGAAGCCGCGGACCCGGTCGTTGAAGCGGTGCGGCTGCATGACCCTGGGGTATTGATACAGCGGGTCGTCCGGGTTCGTGATCGCGTCATAGCTGAACGGCTTGCCCCGTTCGTAAAAGCCGGGCACGCCCTCGGCGTGGATGCGGGTGAAGATCGTCCGGATCTCCCCGACCTCCTCGGGCGTGAAGAGCCCGGGCGCCAGGACGTATCCCTCCCGGCGGAAAAACTCCGCCTGGTCGCTGATCTCGTTTTCGCGGGCGGTGGCAGCTGCGGTAACCATGGGCGCACTTTAGCAGAGCCCGGCGCCGCCGCAATAAAAAGTGTTGTCCGGCCGGCTCAGGGCTCGAGCCGCCCCCGGAGCCGGGCCACGGCCAGGGCCAGCCGGGCGTCGCCCGGGAAGTAGCGCCGACCCTCCTCGAGCATGAGCAGGTCCGCGCGGGACGGCGCCGCCGCGGCATGCTCCCAAACCTCGGCCGCCCGGGCATAGACGGCGACGAGCGGCGGCAACTGGGCGCGGCCGGCCTGCAGCAGGTCGAGCACGGAGTCGACCTGCCTCGCGTCCAGCCTCCCGTCCGGCCCGCCCGGCTGCCCCAGCGCTTCGCCATAACGGATGCGGGCCAGCTCGACGTAGGCCCGGGGGCGCGCGACCCCGGCGCGCACGGCCGGCTCCAGGACTTCCCGGGCGCGGGCATCGTCGCCCACCGTGCATTCATAGATCCCCAGCGCGGCGAGGAAATCGGGGTCGCGCACGCCGTCGTCGTAGGCGCGGGTGAAGGTGCGATTCGCCTGCCGCGCGTACGCCTCGGCGTATTCCGGGTGCGACGCCCGGACGAACTCGAACTCCTTGCGCTCCCAGTCGCCGAGGATGCGCGCCTGCTCGGCCTCGGTCGGGTCGCGCAGTTCGATCCAGGGGATGTCCAGCGGCGTTGCCGGGACCAGGACGAGCACGCGGTCCGCGGCCGTGGCCAGATACCCGTCCAGCCGCCGGGCCGCCCCGCCAAAGCCCAGCCCGAAGCAGTCCGCAAATGCCCGCTCGGTCACCGGTTCCACGCTGGCGCGGGCCACGAATTGCCACAGGGACTTCCGTCGTTCATAACTGGCATCGTCGAGCGCCCACCGCACGAACAGCAGGCACTGCGACGCCCAGGCGTCGCGGCGCCACGGCGAGCCCGGCTCGGAGCCCCGCGCCAGAACCAGCCGGGCCTGGGCCGGCGACAAAACCAGGGCGGAACCCTCGCCGCCGGCGACGCCCAGCCCGCGTTCCGCGAGCCAGGCCCGCTTGTCCCGGTCTGAACTCGCCGCCGGCATCGGGCCGCCCAGCAAGTCCCCCAGCGCCAGCAGCGTGGGCGGGGCCGCGTGATCTTCCCGCAGGGCCGCGGTGACCTCCGGTGCGATCCACGGCACCGGGGAGAAAAATTGCCGCGTCTGCAGCGGGTGCTGCGGCAACCGGGTCTGGTAAAGCCCCAGGACCCCGGCGACGAACCAGGCCGGCAAGGGCGGCGCCCGGCGGGCGAGCAGGAAAAAAACGTGATCCGGTGAAAATCTAATATCATTGTAGCGGCCGGGACCCCAGTCCTGCAGCACGACGTCCACGCCGGTCGAGTCCTCGTCCCAGAGCTTGATCTGCGGCATGGGATCGGTCGCGGGCGCCTGAATCCGCAATCCCGCCGCGGCGAATTGGCGGTTCGTTTCCGCGGCTTTGGCGGCGGCCAGCCGGGAGATGTTGGCCGAGATCGCTTTTCTGACTTCCGGGCTGAAGAGGATCATCGCCGTCGGCACGGCCTGCCGGGCCTGCAGCTCCGGCGGCACGATCTCGTCCAGCCAGGCCTGCTGCCGGTAGACCTCGTCGACGAATTCCACCGTCTCGGCCGACCGGCCGCAGGAAAGGATTTCAAAGCCGGGCAGGGAGACATACCGCCACTTCAGGGGGACTGAGTCGGTCACCAGGTACGGGGGCAGCCGGACCGTGCGATCCGCGGGCGCCCGGCGGGTGATCGCAAATGCGCCGGTGGCGGGATCCTGCGTCACCGCGAGATCCGTGGCCGCCACCATCCGATCGAGGGCCGCCCGGGCCGTGTAGTCCCCTTTCACCGCCGCCGTCGTCACTCCGCCCAGGGAACCCGACAGAAACATGATCTCGCTGCCCGCCTGCTGCACGAACTGCCGAAGCGCCTCGCCGGCGTCCCCCGCCGGCACGTCGAAACTCCGCGCCGCTTCGTCGGCGGCCAGCGCGGCGGCAACCGCCATCCAGGCGGTGGCGGCGAGCGCGATAGCCAGGCTCCGGCAGCGACAATGTGACGGGACCATGGCGGGGCAGCCGGGAAACTTACTCGGTGCGACTCAAGGTGATGGTGTCGCCCGCGGCGGCGGCGCGCACGCCGTAATCCGCCTCCAGCAGGCGCACGAAGGCGTCGACATTGTTCGAGTGAAAAGCCAGGAGATCGAGCTTGATCGCCCCGGTGGGGGAGTCGGCGACCACGAGTTGGACGCGGTTGTGGCGGTTGAATCCGGCCACGATCTCGGCGAGGGGGGCGGCGGTGAAACTCAGCAGGGTCGGCCGCCAGGCCAGGCGGTCCTCGATCTGGGCCGACGTCACCGGGACGTCCCGCGGGGGCGGGGCGGCGGGATCCGAGGAGAAGGTCGCTTCGTGGCCGGCGGCGATCGGGTAGGAAGCAGCCGGCCGGGCCAGCGCGTGCCCAGCGGCGCCGGCGACCACCTGCACCCGGCCCTCCGTGACCAGCACCTCGACCGCGGGACCCGACAGGTTGACGTCGAAGGCCGTCCCGACTGCGCGCACGCCCACGCCGCCCGCCGTGACGACGAAGGGCCGGTTCGGATTCTTAGCGACGGTGAACTGCGCCTCGCCCCGGAACAGCCGCACGTCGCGTTCCCCGGGGGTATAGTCCACCACCACTGCCGTGCCGGGCTTCATCTCGACCAGGGAGCCGTCCGGCAAGGTCCGCGTTTCGTAGTCCTGCGCCACCGGCGGTTCGCGGGGCGCGACGGCGACAGAGGTCCCCGGGGCCGGAACCGCGGCGCCCGGGCCCCGCGGCCACACCGCGAAGAGCGCCCATGCCACCATCGCCGCCGCGGCCAGCGCCAGCGGCCAGCGCAAGACGCGGCGGCGCGCGGGCGGGACCAGCAGGTCGGGATCGGGTTCGGCACCGGGCTCGGATCGCCAGTGCTCGATCTGGTCGAGCCTGAGCCAGGCCTGCTGCAGGCGGGCGAAATGCCCGCCGTGGCGCGGGTCGGCGGCCAGCCAACGCGAGAAATCATCCTGCTCGCCGGGCGTGAGCCCGCGGTCGCGGCGCATGACCCACCCCGCCGCCTGGGCGGCAATGTCCTGCTCGCGGGGGGAACCTGGAGAAAGATCCTTCATGGCCGGGAGGCGCCGCGCCGGGCGTGGCGGGCGAAGAATTCCGCGCATTTGCGCACGCCGATCGCGCCCTGGGCCTCGACGGTGTGCTCCGCGATTCCCAGCCGCGTGGCGATCTCCCGTTGGGACATGCCATAGATCTTCCGCAGGGTCAGCACCTGGCGGCAGCGATCGGGCAGCGACTGGATGGCGTGGGTCAAAAGTTCGATCTCCTCGGCCCGGGCCACGGACTCGGGAATATCCTCCTCGGGGTCCATGACGGACGAGGCGTCGATTTCCGCTAAGGCATTCGTTCCGGCCACCTGGACCCGCCGCAGGCGGTCGACCGCGAGGTTCCGGGCCGTCGCGAACAGAAAAGCCTTCGGCGCCCGGAGTTCGTCGCGCGCGCGCGCGCGCAGCACCCGCACAAAGGACTCCTGGACGATGTCATCACAGTCGCACTCGGCGGGAAACCGGCTCCGGAGCCACGCGCGCAGCAGCGGCTCGTGCGGCTGCAGGTTCTCGGCGAACCATTGGGTCTGGTCTATGCCCTCGGGTTCCACGTTCGGGACGAAGGTGGCGGCCGGGGGCTACGGGGTGCCCTTGGACGCGGCCGGCTGGGCCGAATATTGCTTCACGTAGGGCGTGCCGACCTCGACCCGCCCCATGGGCACGATCGGGACGACCGCCATCGGCCACTGGGCGCCATCGGTGTCCCGGCCGAACATCGGGGCGCCGGCCGTGATCAGCGAGGGCAGCACCTGGTCGAGCGTGTGTCCGTATAGGTCGGTGCTGACGAAGGCGGTCCAGAGGACCACCGCCTTCTTCTGCTGGGTGAGGGCGGCATAATCCAGGGCCGAGACGATCACGTAATAACGCGGGACCCGCGCCTCTTGGTTGAGGGTGTCCAGGCGGACGCTGTGGGTATAGGCGTCGGTGTTGCGGTCGTGGTTGGAGCCGTAGACGAGCTGCTCCATCTCGCCCCCGTTTTCCATCACATTGGTCCCCATCACGCCGGATTGCAGGGCCTGGCTGATGGCAGCGGCGGCATTCGTGGGAGTCGCGCCCGCCCCGCTATTCATGGATCCCGCCCCTCCGCTGGACGGACCCACGAATAGCGGCGCCTTGTAGCCCCACCAGAACATGAGCAGCAGCGACGGGGGGTGGGTTTTGGTCGTGAGCAGGTAGCCCTGCTCGGCCAGCGCCTTGGCGATCAGGTGCTCAACGTCCGGATCGGGCGGCGGCGGCTTCTCCCCGGGCACCACGTCGCCCGAATGGGTGTAGCCCTTGACGACGGGATAAAAATACGCCGGATGGGCCGCCGTGGGCCGGGTGATCTTCTGGCCCTCGTCGGTCAGATCGACGACCACGTCGACCTTGAGGTTGTTGCCGTCGTCGTCGGCGGCGCGCACCAGGCGCGCAGGCAGGAGGGCTAGCAGGCCAAGGGCGATACGGAGGATTTGCCGCATGGAGGAGCGTGGCACTACGATTTCCGGTCCGGCGCCACGGACCGGTATTCCGTCAATTGGGCGGGGCCCGTCTTATCGACAGGCTGCCAGCCGGCGAGCGGCACGGTGATCAGCAGGGGCTGGACGGTCTCCCGCCCGGCGATCAGGGCCGCGGTGTCGATCAGCGTCGGCAGGACTTCGTCGAGGTAGTGCCCCCAGTATTCCGTGCTGACATGCGCGCGCCACAACACCACCCGCTTGTGCTGGAAATACGCCGGGCCGTCCAACGCCGACACCAGCAGGTAATACCGGCCGCCCCGGATATCGTTGAAGATCTCCGTGATCCGGGGATCCGTCCGGCCGAAGTAATCGCGCCAGTTCTCGCCGATGATGTACGTGGCCATTTCGTCGTCCCAGAAGGACCATCGCGGCATGCGCCCCTGCCCGGGCAGGCTGGGAACATGCCCGTAAGCCGGGCTGACGAAGGTCCTGACCCCCGAGCCGGGCTGGAAGGCGATGTATCCCCATTGGAAATCGAGCACGACCGGCGCCGCCGAGGGGTTCGCGGGATCGGCCAGTTGGAAACCCCGGTCGGCCAGCGCCTTGGCGAGCTGGTGGCTCACCCGGGCCACGGGCGGAGGCGTGCGCTGGTAGTAGACGAGGATGGCTCCCTTGTCCTCGTTGCCCGTGACCACCGGCGCGTAAAAGACCGGCTTGCCGGCGGAGGGTGGGACAAAGGCATGTCCGTCGGCGGTGAAGACGACCGACGCCGCGACCCTGATGTCCCCATCGTCAGCCAGGACCACCCGCGCGGAGTAAAGGGCGGCAATACCCAGGAAGAATCGAATCAAAGCTTTCATGTTACCCCCTAAGACGGCTTGGATCTCGCTTTCCACTAAACGGATTTTCCAGAATTACGCAAACCTATGGGCCCGGGTGGGGGCGGGCGAGTTGGGCGGCCCGGAGCCATTGCGCCCGAGCGTCGTCGAGCCGGCCCAAGGCGCGCAGGGTGAGGCCGTAGTTGTAATGCGCGATGGCGCTCGACGGCTCGAGCTGCAGCGCCCGGTCGAAGTGCGGAATCGCCTCCGCATACCGCCCGGACTGGCTCAGGGCATTGGCGAGATTCTCCTCGGCCTTCGCAAAACCGGGATCGATCCGCGCGGCCGCCTCATACTGGTCGATCGCCTCGGCGAGCCGGCCGCCCCGCGCCAGGGCATTGCCCAGCTCATTGCGCACCCCGGCCAGGTCGGGATCGAGCTGCAGCGCCTGCCGGAGGCAGGCCATCGCCTCCTCGGTCCGGCCGACCTTGAGCAGCAGGTTGCCCTCGTTGCCATAGGCCTGGGCGAAGTCGGGCCGGAGCCGGAGCGCCTGCCCGTATTCGGCCAGCGCCTCCGCCACCCGGCCCAGGTCGGCCAGGGCGATGCCCAGGTCGTTGTGCGTTTCGGCGTCGTCCGGCCGGAGGGCCAGCGCCTTTTCATAGAGGCCAATCGCTTCTTCCGGCCGGCCCTGGGCGCGAATCTGGATCCCCAGGTTGCCGTAGCCGAGCCACGACCCGGGGTTGTGGGCCACCGTGTAGGTCCAGAGCGACTGCTCATCGCGGAAGATGCCCGCATATGAGCGGCTCGCGAGGGCCAGCACGGCCACGACGATGAAAAGCGAAAAGCGGAAGGCGAAAAGCGGAAGTGCCGAGGAAATTTTCGCTTTTCGAATTTCGCTTTCCGCTTTTCCAGCGCTCGCGGCAGCGAGCGCGACGATCCCCACCAGCGGGATGTACGCCAGATGATCCGCCACCCACGAGATGCGCTGGTAGGACATCGGCACAAAGCCGATGACCGGCAGCAGGAAGAGCATAAACCAACCCAGGCCGAACGATGCGTCCTTGCAGAAATTTGCCGCCCGTGACCTGGCGCCCGCGACCAGGCCAAGGAGCACCACTGCAATCGCCACCCACGGAAGAAACTGGACCGCCGCGGGCGGGTCCACCTCCCAGCGCGGGTAGTTCGGGATCAGCCCGAGGGGCAGCACGCACTTCCCGAGGTAAAACGCGATCGCCAGCCCGGCGGCCGCAAAGCGAGGAAGGAGGCCGATGACAGGCAGCGCCTGGCCGCCGAACGCCCGATGAAACTGGAACGCCACCGCCACCAGCCCGAGCACGAGCGCCACCGCGAAAAACGGGGCGCTCGCCCGCACGTCGGCCCACGCCACCCGGCCGCGCTTCCACCAGGCATAGAGCAGCAGGATGCAGGGAAACATCACCACCGAGCCCTTGCTGAGCATGGCCAGGATGAACAGCGCCAGGGATAGGAAATACGATCCCAAACCGGTCTCACGCAAAGGCGCGAAGACGCAAAGGCCGATCCTCCGTACCGCCAAACCCGCCGAAGAACGAAAATCCGATCCCGCGTGCGGGATCGGATTTTCGCTCTTCGGTGACTTGGTCTGAAGATTGCCGCTGCCGCTGATTGCTTTGCGCTTTTGCGCCTTGGCGTGAGACGGATCGGATTTTCCCCGATCGAAATTCAGGTACGCGCTCATCGCCAGCAGCATCAGCGGCAGCGACAGTGCGTTTTTCAACTCCGAGATCCAGGCCACCGACTCCACGGCCAGGGGGTGCACGACGAAGAGGAGGCCGGCCACCCACTCGACACCGGCCCGGGGCCCCCGCTCGGGTTCTGCTGGGCGCAGCTTTGACAATAGTTGCCACAGCAGAAACGCGCTCAGCAAGTGCAGGCCGAGATTGGTGAGATGGTAGCCCGTGACGTCGTCGCCCCAGAGATGCCACTGCACCCACTGGACCGTGGTCTTGACGGGCAGGTAATCGGGGGTGTCCGGCCCGAGCCAGATTCGGCCCAGGCCGGCCAGGCTGCGCAGATCGGCATTGCCCCGGATTTCACCATGGTCGTCCCACAGCCAGCCGCCGCGCAGCGCCGGGGCGTAAACGAACCAACCGGCCAAAATGATGAGCGCCGCCTGCAAAAATCTGAGACCTGAAGCCGGAGACCTGAATTTGGGCACGAGTCCATTAGCCACCAAAAACCGAAAGGCACAAGAAAAGCGTCGAAGAGTAGCGCAGGCGTCCCGCCTGCCGTCGTCGATATTGCTGGCGGGACGCCTGCGCTACTTCAATAAACCTCGTAGACTTCGACCGCGGCGATGCCGGTGGTCCCGTTGAGGCCGGAGACTTCCGCGGAGTAAGTGCCGGGCGGCAGCGTGACCAGCAGCAGCGAGTCCTGGGACGACGCGGATAGCGCGTAAGCGCCAACCGTATTCATCGCGTTAACCAGCGCCGGGTCGCCGCCCCAGCCGGTGTTGGCATACCCGGTCGGTGTGCCGCCGAGAAAGAGGGTCAGGACCGGTTGGGCGAGCACCGGGCTGAGGCTGAAGGGAGCCAGGCCCAGCCGGGGGCCGATCGCCCGGATCAGGACAGTCTCGTCCGTGGTCCCGCCGATGACGAAGCCGCCGAAGAGTATGTCATTGCCGGTTCCCACCGGGGCGCGCACCGCGACGTTGGTTAACTTCGCGGACAGCGGCGGACTGTCTGCATCGTAAAGCTCGACCACCGCGTCGCCGGTGGCGCCCCCCACCCCGCCGACCGACGCACTGGACGAACCAGTCGCCACCGGCAGATAGAGCATCGAGTCCAGCGACGTGGTCGCGAGCGGCGGGTATGCGCCCGTCAGGGAGTCGGCCGTCATCAGGGCGGGAGTCCCACCCCACGGGCTATTCTGGGCCAGCACCGCCTGTAGCGAATTGTAGAGTGTCAGCTGCGTGTCCTGGAGGGCGTCAGCGATGTAGAAGTATAGCCCGGGCCCGATGCTCGGGCCCATGCCGCGGATCAGCAGCTGTTTCGTGCCGGTGCCGCTGATCCCAAATCCTCCGTACAGGGCGTTCGCCGGGCCGCTGCCGACCAGGCCGCGGCCGGAGAGATTGGTCAGATAACCGGGGTTGGCCGCCGCGACGACGGACAGCGAGGCCGAACTGGCGACGGAACTGGCGACGGAACCGGCGGTGCTGCTGGCGGTGCAGGTGATCGTGCCGTTGTCGGCCGAGGTGGCGCCGGTGATGACGAGGATGGGGTCGTTGGTCACGGTCGCGCCCGGGATCGCCGTGCTGCTGTTGAGCGTCCACTGGTAGGTCGGGGCGGGACTGCCGGTGGCGATGGCATTGAACACGGCCGAGCGCCCGCTTGCCACCGTGCACGCCGCCGGACTCGCTTTGAGCGTGAAGGTCGGCGCGATGACGGCGACCCCGGAGCGGATCGTGTCGTCCCCGGTGTCGGCCACATAGACCGTGCCGGCCGTGTCGAGCGCGACGCCGGACGGATTGCTGAAGCCCGCATTGTAGCCGGCCCCATCCGCCCCCAAGCTGCCCCCGCCGGCGAGGGTGGTCACGACCGCCGCGGGCGTGATTCTCCGGATCTCCCCGTTATTGGTGTCAGCCACGTACACATTGCCAGCCGGGTCCACCGCCACGTCGTGGGGAAAACTGAATTGCGCGGCCGTGCCGGTCCCATCGCCATAGCCGCTCGCCGCGCCGCCCGCCAGCGTGCTGACCAAGCCCGCCGGGCTGATTTTCCGAATCAGGCTGTTGCTCGTGTCCGCCACATAGATGTTGCCCGCGCTGTCCACCGCCAGGCCATAGGGTTTGTCGAACTGCGCCGCCCCGCCCGTCCCGTTGGCCGAGCCGGGCACCCCCGCCGTGCCCGCCACGGTTGTCACCACGCCCGCCGGAGTCACCTTGCGGATGGTGTCGTTCGCGCTGTCCGCGACGTAAACATTGCCGTTTTGGTCCACGGCGACGCCGAACGGCTGGTTGAACTTGGCGAGCACGCCCGTGTTATCCACCGCACCGGCGACGCCCGCCGCGCCGGCGAGCGTGGTCACGGTCCAGGTCGTGACGCCACCCGACACCGACGGCGTGATCTTGCGGATGACGTCGTTGCCGTCATCCGCAATGTAGAGATTGCCGCTGGAATCGACGGCAATGCCCGTCGGCCCATCGAAAGTCGCGGCCGTGCCGACTCCGTTGGCCGAGCCGGGCGTGGCGGCCCTGCCCGCCACGGTCGTCACCACCCCCCCGGGCGCGATCTCCCGGATCATCTGATTCACCGTGTCCGCCACGTAAATGTTGCCGCTGCTGTCGACCGCCACGGTGTCCGGCCGGTCGAAGAGCGCCGCGGAGCCGGTGCCATTGGTGCTGCCGGGAAAATACTGCACGCCGCTCTGCGACACGACCGGGGGCATCCCGGCGACAGTGGTAAAATTATAGGGAGTGTAGACGCTCGTCTGGGCCACGGCCGGCCGGCCCAGGCCCCAGAGCAGGGCGCAGCAAGCGAGTGCGGCCCGGAGCGGGCCGGAGCGAAGGGAACGAAACATGGCTACCCGCAGCCTAGGCAGGGGGGACGCGGGGTCAATCCAGCGAAGAAAGTAGCGCAGGCGTGACGCCTGCGCTACTTTGTTAAGTCACCGATACCCCGGGAGGAACGCCTTCTCGGCCTTGAACAACTCCAGCGCCATCGCCTTGATCTGGGCCGGGGTGCAGACCGCGGCGGTATAGGGATCGAGCAGCAGGGCGTAGATCGCCTGCTCCACGCTGCGCTCGATCGCCGCCTTCGCCCCCAGGTCGAACATCGCCATATTGGACGCGCAGACCGCGGCCATCTGCGGCGGCAGCGCGCCGTAGCGGGTCGGGTTGAACCCGTTGCGATCGACCATCGTCGCGACCTCCACGCAACCGTCCGCGGGCAGGTTGGTGATCAGCTCGCCGCGGCCGCCGTGGCGGTTCATGAAGTTGCCGTGGATGCGAAACGGGGTGTCCTTCTCCCGCGCCTCGATGATCCAGCTGGCGTACTCCCAGCTGCGCTCCCAGTTCATGTCCTTTTTGCCGAGCAGCATCGCCTGGCGGTCGGCGTCCGCGCCCTTTCTCCAGCCGGGCCAGTAGGTGGCGTAGAAGCGGGACTCGCCGTCATACACCGGCTGCAGCAGGCTGCGGCCCGCCGCGCTCTTCCGGTAATAGGGCAGGTATTCCGAGAGGTGCCCGGAACTCTCGGTGATGAAGGCGCCGAAATGCAGGCACATGTCCTTGCGGACGAGATCCTCGGGGCCGGCCTTGAAGTCGTTCCACTTCCGCCGGTGCGACGCCTCGCCGCGCCCCCGGGGGTATGCGGCGAGCGCGGCGGCGATGTCCCGGGCGAACTTCCGCTTGAGGCGGGGATAAAGGTCCTGGCCGCGGTGCTTCAACTTGGTGAACCAGGAGAGGTGATTGATGCCCGCGCACTCCCACTCCATCTCGGCGTAGGGGACCCCGGCATAGCCGGCGAGGCGCTCGCTCGTGCCCTGGACCGAATGGCACAGGCCGACGACCGACATCGCCGACGACCGCCCCGCGGCGAGGCACATCATCGCCATCGGATTCGTATAATTGAGGACCAGGGCCTGCGGGCAGAGCTGCTCGCAGTCGCGCAGGACCGCCAGCCACACCGGGATCGTGCGCAATGCCTTGAAGAGGCCGCCGGGGCCGATCGTATCGCCGATGCACTGGTCGACGCCGTATTTCAGGGGAATGTCGTTGTCGAAGCGGACGCAATCGATCCCGCTGACCTCGATGCAGTTGATCACGTAGTCCGAGCCCCGCAGCATGTCCCGCCGCTCGGCGGAGCTTTGCACCGTCCAGCCGGACTTGCCCAGGGTGGCGAGCAGTTTTTCGACCAGCTGGTGCATCATCCGCAGGCGCCCGCGATCGATGTCGACCAACGCGATGGTGCCGCCCTGCTCGCCGGGGATCCGGAGCACGTCGTTGAGCAGCCGCGGCGTGAAGGCGCTGCCCGCCCCCATCATCGTGATCTTGATCGGGCGCCGCATCGTCCCGGCCAGCCCGTTTTGCGCCGCATCCTTGGTATGGGACGCCGTGCCGTGCGCCCGAGCTTTGGTCTTCATGGTTGCAACCTGTGATAGACCTCCGCTCCGGATTGGCCAGCGGATTTGCGCGGCGACGCGCCAGTACGCTTTCTTTTGCGTTTTGGGGGCCGATGGTCTTGAAAAAAAGGCGGATGCCACCGCGTGCCGGGAAAATTCCGCTGGGGATCGCCGCCCTGCTCGGGGCCGCGCTCGTCGGCCTGGTCTTCCTGCTCCCGGGCAACCGGGTGATCGGCGCGGCCGACACCGACCTGATCCGGCAGTTCCTGGCCTGGCGGGACTTTGCCGCCCAGAGCGTGCTCGCGGGCCATCTGCCCCTGTGGAATCCCTATACCTACTCCGGCCAGCCTTTCCTCGCCGGTTTTCAGTCGGGGCTGCTGTATCCGCCCAACGTCATCTTCCTGGTCCTGCCGCTGTGCCGGGCCGCGAATCTGTCGCTCCTGCTCCACCTGGTGATCCTCGGCTGGGGCATGCACCGGCTGGCGTCCCGGCGCGGGCTGGGTCCCCTGGCGGCCGGGGTGTGCGCCGGGTTGCTGCCACTCAGCGGAGCCGTCTTTCCCCACCTCTATGCGGGCCATCTCTCGAACCTCTGCACCCTGGCGTGGACACCCTGGATTTTCGCCGGGCTGGAGGATTTTTACCGGGAGCGCCGGCTGCAAGGCCTGCTCCTGGCCAGCGCCACGGCCGCCCTGCAGATCCTGGCCGGCCACGTGCAGTATGTCTTTTACACGGCGGTGGCCGCCGGGTTGCAGGCCCTGGTCTTTTCCTTCGCGGAGCCGTCGTTCCGCCGCCGGGCCCTCCCCGCGGTCGCTGTCACCTACGCGGCCGCGGCCGCGCTCGCCGCGGCGCAGCTGCTTCCGGGGCTGGCCGGCGTCGGCCAGGGCATCCGCCACACCGGGCTCGGATTCCATTTCGCGAGCATGTTCTCCTTCCCGGTGGAGAACCTGCTCACCTTCGTCGCGCCCGGGTTCTTCGGGGACTTGGCCGCTCATCCGTATTGGGGACGCGGCTATCTGTGGGAGATGTCCGTCTTCGTCGGGCTTTCGGGGATCGTCCTCGCCGGCGCGGCCCTGGCCGACCCGGAGCGGAAGCGGGCCGCGCGCCTTGACCTGGCGATGACCGGCCTGCTCCTGCTGCTCGCCCTGGGAGATCACACCCCGATCTTCGGGCTGCTCTACGCCCATGTGCCGGGCTTCGACCGGTTCCGCGGCGTCGCGAAATTCACCTTCCCCGCCACGATGTTCCTCATCCTGGCGGTCGGCGCCGGGGTGGACGCGCTCGTCCGGGGCCGGGTGCCGCGACGGACCCCGGCCCTCTGCCTCCTCGGGGCCGGCGCCGCCGCCGCGCTCGCGGGGCTGGCGCTCGCGGGCTCGCCCGGGGCCCTCGCCGGCTGGCTGGCGCAGATCCAAGAGTCGGGCGAGAGCTACCTGGCGGCGCCCAGCTTCACCGATCCGGCCTTCATCCGGGACGCGGGCGCGCACGCGGGCTGGTCGCTGGTCCAGGCGGGCGCGATCCTCGCCCTGATCGGGGCCGGCTGGCTCCTGGCCGGCCGTCACCCGGCCCTGCGCTGGACGCCGCTCGCCCTGCTGCCCCTGGAGATGATCGCCTTTGCCGGCACGCACTTCGCCACCGCGGATGTCGGAAACGTGTTGCCGGAGCAACTGCAGGCCTACGTGGCCGCCCATCCCGGGGACTATCGCGTGCTCAACCCGGCGGTCCCCAACAACGGATTCTTCCTGGGTGCGCCCGACCTCTGGGGCAACGACCCGGGGCCGCTCAGCCGGTATGCGGAGTTCATCGCCTACACCCAGGGCGGCGACCCGGACCGCGTCTCCCAGAATCTCCATTTTCACTCGTTCCCGCCGGTGTACACCATGCTGCGGTTTCGCTGCGCCTTCCTCATTTCCGACAACCGCATCGATGTGGTCGACGCGGCGGAGCCGCCGATGCCCCGGGTCCAGCTGGTGTCCGGCTATCAGTTGCCGGGTGGACGGGATGCGATCTTCGCGGCGCTGACCAGCCCGGATTTCGATCCCCGCCGGACCGTGCTGCTGGAAAGCGAGCCCGATCCCGCGCCGGTGGCGGGGGACAACCCGGGCGCCGTCCGGGTGCTGGCCGCCACTCCGGACACCCTGACGGTCGAGGCCGAGGTGAGCCGCCCCACCCTGCTGCTGATCACCGATCTTTACGATCGCGACTGGCGCGCCCGCTCCCTCGGCGACGCGCCGCAATCCTCGTACACGGTCCTGCCGGCGAACTACGTCCTGCGGGCCATTCCGCTGGCAGCCGGTCACCACCGGATCCTCGTAGAATATACGCCGCGGGGTTTTCACGCCGGCCTCGCCGTGTCCCTGGGGGCGTGGCTGCTCTGGCTGGGCCTGGCCTATCGCCTCCGCCAAGGGGTCAGGTCTTGACTCTTGACACAAGTGTCAAGAGTCAAGACCTGACCCCTTCAGTACCACCCCCCATGCGCACCCTGTTCTACCCTGAGTTTGACCGGCTCGAAATTCGCGACGTGGCCCTGGCGCCGCTGCTGCCCGACGAGGTCAGGGTGCGCGTCTCCGCCTGCGGCGTGTGCGGCAGCGAGCTCGAGTCCTTCAAGAACCACAGCCCGCGCCGGGCGCCGCCGCTGGTGATGGGCCATGAATATTGCGGGACGATCGCGGAAACCGGCAGCGCGGTGTCGGGCTGGGCGGTCGGCGCGCCGGTGGTGGGCAACTCCCTCGTGCCCTGCGGGCATTGTCCCCGCTGCGACCGCGGCGACACCCATCTGTGCGCCCGCCGGCAGATTTTCGGCATGCACCGGCCGGGGGCGTTCGCGGAGTACGTCAACGTGCCCGCGCGCTGCCTCCTGCGGTGGCCGGAGCAGCTGCCCGCCGAAGCGGCGTGCCTGGCGGAGCCGCTGGGCAACGGGGTGCACGTCGTCGCCCTCACCCGCCACCTCCCGGCCCGCACCGCGCTGGTCATCGGGGCCGGCCCGATCGGCCTCTTCTGCCAGCAGGCGCTGCAGACGCTGCGGGGCGCGCGGGTCTGGGTCGCCGACCTCAGCCCCGACCGGCTGGCGGTCGCCCGGAAGCTGGGCGCGGTCCAGACCGTGAATCCGCGCGCCGAGAATCTGACGGACACCATCCTGGCGGTCACCGAGGGCGAAGGCGTCGACCTGGTGGTCGACGCGGTGGGCGCCGGGCAGACGAAGCGGGCGTCCCTCGAGGCCGTGCGGCCCGGCGGCGCGGTGGTCTGGATCGGCCTGCACGAGAATGAGATCACCCTGGAGTCCTACGGGATCACCCTGCCCGAGAAGCAGGTGTTCGGGACCTATGCCGCCAAGCTCGACGAGCTGCAGACCGCGCTGGACCTGATGGCCTCCGGCCGGATCGATCCGGGTTCGTGGGTCCAGCGTTTTCCGCTGGCCGACGGCGTCACCGCCTTCAATCGTATGCTCGCGGCGAAAGGCGCTGATATCAAAGCCGTCATTTGCCCGTAACTTCAACCCCCTACCCCATGACTTCCGCCCCGAGTCGCACCCCCGTCGCCGGACGCTTTCACGGCAAGGTCGCCATTGTCACCGGCAGCACCAACGGCATCGGCTTCGCCATCGCGCTGGAGCTGCTGCGGGAGGGCTGCACCGTGGTGGCCTCCGGCCTGCCGGCCGACGCCGAGGAGGGCCGCCGGGCGTTCGCCGCCGAGGGCTTCGCGCCGGAAATCATCGCCGGTGACCTGGCGGAGGAGGAGTTCTGCCGCCGCCTGGTGGCGCGGACGCTCGAGCGCCATCACCGGGTCGACTACCTGGTCAACAACGCCTTTTCCTTCCTGGCCAAGGCGCTCGACGCCACGCGGGCCGACTGGCACCGCTCCTTTGACGTCGGGCCCTTCGCCTTCGCGCAGCTCACCCAACTCGTGGCCGAGCCGATGAAGCGCCAGGGCGGCGGTGCGATCGTCAACATGTCCAGCATCTCCGAGCGCATCGCCCAGCCCCTGCGCTGGACCTACAACGCCGGCAAGGGCGCGGTGGCCCAGCTCACCCGCTGCGCCGCGCTCGACCTCGCGCCCTACGGCATTCGCGTGAACAGTGTCAGCCCGGGCTGGATCTGGACGCGTGAGACCGACAAGGCCGCCGGCGGCGACCGCGCCACTTTCGACCCCATCTGGGGCGAATTCCACATGCTGCGGCGGATGGGGCATCCCGTCGAGATCGCGGCCCCCGTGCTCTTCCTGCTCAGCGCCGACGCCTCGTTCATCACCGGCACCGATCTCCCGGTCGACGGCGGCTACAACAGCCTCGGGCCCGAGGGCCTCGGGCAAAATACCCGGATCGCCGGCTCCGCCTGATCCCTCCCCCCTTATGTCCCGACCCCGCGTCATCGTCACCGACCACGGCTTCCCCAACCTGCGCCACGAGGAGGAGGTCCTGGCCGCCGCCGGCGCCGACCTCGTCGTCGCGCAATGCAAGACGGCCGCCGACGTCATCGCCGCGGCCCGCGACGCCGACGCCCTGCTGGTGCAGTGGGCGCCGGTCAACGCCGAGGTGATCGCCGCGCTCACCCGCTGCCGCGTGATCGTCCGCTATGGCATCGGCGTGGACAACGTCGATCTGGGGGCTGCGAAGGCGCGCGGCATCCCCGTGTGCAACGTGCCCGACTACGGCGTGCACGAGGTCGCCGAGCACACCGTCGCCTTCGCCCTCGCCCTCGTGCGCCAGCTGCCCTTCATCGACCGCCGGCTGCGCGCCGGCACCTGGAAGATCGTGCCGGACCGGCCCATGCCCTCGCTGCGCGGCGCCACCTACGCCACGGCCGGCTTCGGGCGCATCGCCCGCGCCGCCCACGCCATGATGGCCGGCTTCGGGGTGAAAGCCATCGCCTACGATCCCTTCGTGCCCGCCGCGGCCATGGCCGAGGCCCAGGTCGAGAAGGTGGAGCGGGAGGCGATCTTCGCCCGCGCCGACATCCTGTCGCTGCACCTGCCGCTTTCGCCGGAGACCCGGCATTTCATCGACGCCGCCAGCCTCGCCGCGATGAAGAGCTCGGCCGTCGTCGTCAACACGGCGCGCGGCGGGCTGGTCGACACCCGCGCCCTGGCCGCCGCGCTCGACCGGGGTGTGATCGCCGGCGCCGGCCTCGACGTCTTCGAGACCGAGCCGCTGGAGAAAGACCATCCCCTCCTGGCGTGCCCCACCGCCCTCCTCACCTCGCACGTCGCCTGGTACAGCGAGAGCAGCATCCCCCGCCTCCAGCGCCTTGCCGCCGAGGAAGTCGTCCGCGCCCTGCAAGGCTCCCCCCTCCGCAACCAAGTCAACCGCTAAGGATCAACGCCCCCAGCGCCGCGGCTCGGTCAGCCTTCCGCCCTCCGCCCTCCGCCTTCGACCATGCCCAACTTCCCCATCGTCGACACCCACCTCCACCTCTGGGACCTCGGCCGCCTGCGTTACCCGTGGCTGGCCGGCGCCCCCGCGATCAACCGCAATCACCTGATCGGCGAATACCGCACCGCCTGCGGGCCCATCGCCGTGGCCAAGATGGTGTTCCTCCAGTGCGAATGCGATCCCGCCCAATTTCAGGAGGAGGCCGACTGGGTAACGGAAGTGGCGCGCATCGACCCGCGCCTCCGCGGCATCGTGCCCTGGGCACCGCTGGAAAAGGGCGACGCCGCCGAGGCCGACCTGGCGCGGCTGGCTGCCAATCCGCTGATCAAGGGCATCCGCCGGATCATCCAGTTCGAGGCCGATCCCGAATTCTGCCTCCAGCCCGGCTTCGTCCGCGGCGTCCAGCTGCTGCCGCGGCACGGCCTGTCGTTCGACCTCTGCATCAACCACCGCCAGCTCGCCAACACGATCAGGCTGGTGCGGCAGTGCCCGAACGTGCGCTTCATCCTCGACCACATCGGCAAGCCCGACATCAAGGGGCAGGTCCTGGACCCCTGGCGCGCCGAGCTGCGCGAGCTCGCCTCCCATCCCAACGTCTGGTGCAAGCTCTCAGGGCTCGCCAACGAGGCCGACATGGCCGCGTGGACGCCCGCGGACCTCGCGCCCTATGTCTCTCATGTCATCGACTGCTTCGGCTTCGCCCGGACGACGTTCGGCGGCGACTGGCCGGTCGCGACCCTGGCCACCGACTATCCCCGCTGGGTCCAGACGGTGGACGACGCCCTGCGCGGCTGCTCCCCGGACGAGCTCCACCGCCTCTACGTCCGCAACGCCGAAGCCTTCTACCGGGTCTAGCCGATGAAACGCATCCGGCCCGCCGCGAACACCATCATCCGCAACAGCAGCCAGCCGTGGCGCCAGCGGTGGATGTTGGTCTGCCCGTAGGTCCGGTCCTGGTACCGGACCGGGATGTCGCCGATCTTCAGGCTGAGCTTGCTCGCGCCAAAGAGCAGGTCGAAGTCGCCGAAGGGATCGAAGTCCCCGAAATAGGCCCGGTTGGCGGCGAGCCGCTCGTAGTCGGCGCGGCGCAGCACCTTGGTGCCGCAGAGCGTGTCCTTCAGGGGCTGGCCGAGGAGCCAGCCGAAGGCGGCGGCGATCGCCTTGTTGGCGCACATGTTGAGGAAACGCATGGCCCGGGCCTCCATCGGGTAGACCAGGCGGGAGCCGTTGGCGAACTCCAGCCGGTTTTCCGCCACGGCCCGGTAGAACTTCTCCAGCTCCTCGGGAGCGACGGTGAGGTCCGCGTCGAGGATCATCAGGATCTCGCCTTCCGCGGCGGCAAAGCCCTCCCGCACGGCATTGCCCTTGCCGCGGCCGGTCTGGCGCAGGCTCCGGATCCGGCGGCCCGGATGGGCGGCCCGCACCCGCTCGATCTCGCCCCAGGTGTCGTCGCGGGAATGCCCCTCGACAAAAATCAGCTCCGTGCCCCGGCCCAGCTCCGGCACCCGCTGCACCACCGC
>Ga0302319_10006157_pt1 | contig 23917 bp, 17 predicted proteins | sample Bog_T0_2_FD_203319 | JGI IMG/M metagenome (GOLD analysis project Ga0302319, IMG submission 203319) | Peat permafrost microbial communities from Stordalen Mire near Abisko, Sweden - Bog_T0_2 | ecosystem: Environmental > Terrestrial > Soil > Wetlands > Peat | place: Sweden: Abisko, Stordalen Mire...
AGGTGGCCGAGTGGTTGATGGCTCCGGTCTTGAAAACCGGCATACCCGAAAGGGTATCGGGGGTTCGAATCCCTCCCTCTCCGCCACGCAGTTTTAACTGCAGGGAATCCCTGCCTCGATTTCCCGCAGAATGCGCGAAACATGCCCGTATTTCGCAATTCTTCCTCCACAAACCGGACCGCAGAGAACCGACTGCCCACCACTGAACGCGGTCAATGAGCTGGCTTTTCTCTGGAGGGTAGTGTTTGGGTCAGCCGACAATTGATTTTCTCTGGATCGATTCAGGCACGATTCGCTCTGAGTTTGGTGTAGGCGGGACAGGCCGATCAGCACCAACTCGCTCGCGCGATCGATTACCGCGCGAAATGGCTAATGGTTCCCTTGAACCGGACTGGAGAACGTGTCTGACTTTTCGCAAAGGACGAACCATTTTGTTTGGAGGGCAAATCCGCCGTCCGCGCTAGCTGAGCAGCTGCCAGCCCGTCAGAGGTGGTCCCTTATACAGCCAGATCGTTCCATCCGAGTGTACTTGGTACAAAACGTCTTGGGTGTTGTCAGTCACAATTTGCACTGAGCCGGGATTGTCGTCCAGCTTTTGCCAGCCACTTAAGGGCGGGCCTGTGTACTTCCAGATAGACCCATCGTTATGCAGCTGATAAAGGGAGCTGGTGGTCCATGGGTTTGGCGGGCCATCGATGGGGGCTGCCGCGATCGACACCGCCGCAGGATTGTTGTCGAGCATCTGCCATCCGGTCAAAGGTGTGCCCTGGTACTTCCAAATCGTGCCGTCGCGATGCAATTCATACAAGTCGTAAGCTGCGGCCGCAATCAGCACTGCGGCGGGGTTGTTATCCACGAGCTGCCACCCAGAAATTCCCGGCCCGGTATTCTTCCAAATCGTGCCGTCGCCGTGGAGCTGGTAAAGCTGCGTACCGCCTACAGTAGTCGCCACTACAATCTGTTTCGTCGCCGGATTGCTGTCGTCCATGGTCCACGTGGGACCGTAGAGATTCCAAATCGAGCCGTCCTGATGCACTTGGTAGAGCTGCGATCCGCCACTTACGCCAGCCGCCTGAATCTGCACAGAACGCGGGTTGGTATCAATGGTTGCCCAGCCAGTGATCGGAATGCCTTCGTATTGCCAGATGGTTCCATCACTATGTAGCTGATACAGGGCCGGATCACTGAAGCACGCGGCAAGCTGCACGGTGGCCGGGTTGTCGTCGAGCACCACCCACCCCGTAGGCTGCGACCAATTGTATTTTGAGATGTTCCCGTCAAGCAGCCGATAGATATCTCCGCCCGATGCCACTACGTCGATACTTCGTAGACAGGTTTTGGCCATGTGTAAACTCAAATCTTTCTGTCATCCGTGGTCAACCAGGATGAATTCGAAGAACCCATTCGGAGTTTATTGAATTCCGCCGAAACCCGGCTTACGGTTTTCGGGTAATTAAGGCGCCCGTGTCGAAATGCCAGGTGATCTCCCCATGTTCAAACTGCGACAACCGTCCGGATCCATCCCGTGACGGCCCTTCGTCGGAAACGGGGTAGCCAAGCGGGCCACGGGGACCCCCTTGTTTGAGCCAGAGCTGACGTATTTCGCCCGTGACGATATGAGCGCCGTCTTGCTGGCTCCAGTAAACAGAGGATTCCACTTGCGTTTGGGAGCCGGGGGGAAGTGGATGAGAGCACGATACAACCATCGCTCCGGGGTTCGGATGAACCGAAACCACGGTATAGCCGTGCAGCGGCAGCGTGCTCTTATAGTCCCGGTACCATCCGCCGCCCTCAATCGCTTTGGCCTCACTCTGAGAGGTTCCGAGCAGGCCATGCTCCGCACCGGATCTCTTAAATACAGCTTCAATAGCTTCAGGGCCGGGCAAGACCGGCGGGTGTTGCGGGCGTTCAACTATTTTCATTTGTCCAACTGGGGGCAGCAACCCGTAAACCAGCACGGTGCCCGACCCGGTGGCGCGGTAGACCTTGCCTTCGGCAATGGTAGGCGGAACGGATTTGGCAAAAAGGTAGCCGCCATCATCGTGCCAGAGTTCGTTCAGGGAGAGTGCATCAAAGGCAGCGAGACGCCCCGGTACTGGGGGAGCCCATTGCGCGTCGCCCAGCGGAAAGGAAGTCCACAAAATCCCGTTGGTGCTAAAGGCAGCCGACAGCGAACTAAAGCCGCCGGGCATACCATCCGGAGGAATCTCCGGGCCCTTCAGGGCAAAAGCCTCCTGGACGTGCTGGGTCGTGTTGTTGTATTGGAAAGCCTTCACGTAATCCTTCTCCGCCATCTGGTAGATGTAGCCAAAGCTACCATTTGCGAATTCCCAGAAGACCGGTGTCGAGTGGATGTTGGGGCCGCAAATTTCACCGTTGCCGTACAGCTTCGGGTCAACGTAGCAGGTCGTGCCGGGTTTAGCAGCGCATCCGGATGCACCAGGCGCCGGGCCGCAGGCTGGCTGAGTTGGTGGGTTAAGCACGTTGTGGTAGGTATTTGTGAAGGCTTGAAATCCGTCAAAGCCTCCGGGCGGCGCTGGATCTTGCGCTAGTGCCATGTTCGTAGTGTTAATGACGTAGTAACGGCCTTGCTTTCCGCCCCCAACCATGAAGCCACCTGCAATCAGCGCAGGACCGCCGGAGCCAAGGTCGGTATCGCCGGCGGTGAGCGTTGCAGCATTAACGGGCGTATAGGACCCGGCCAACGACAGACCAGGCCACGAAGGCGTGATCTGCAACTTGACGAATGAATCTCCGAGCGGGGGCGTACCGTTGCCGGTTTCGAAGTAGATGTTCCCACCATCGCTCGCCAACCCTCCGCCGGTTTGCCAGATTCCTCCCTCAGCCCCCGAACTGGCGCAACTGGTACAGAAAATCGCTGCCGGAGTCAAGTTGCTGGCGTTGTAACCCAGAATCCAGCCGTGGTAGACCGAGCCCGGCGGCCCGTCCGGGCACTGGTCGCAACTGAAGGTGCCAAATCCCGCGTAGACGATACCACCATTCAGGAGAAGTCCAGGCCGCTGACGCTCACACTCTCCCTGGAACATCACTCCGGATGGGTCGGTTCCTCCCATGGCTACTGGAGTAACCAGATCATTGAAGTTATTCGTGATGTCTAACTTATGCAGGTAGTGTTGCCTGGTAGTTGCATTTCTGGCGACGACGTACATGACGTTTGCATTTGGATCAATCACTGGCGTACCGGTGATCCCAACTACGCCGGAGGGAGTCTCCTGGCATACCGAGCTGGGACCGGTCGGCTGAAGCCGGCGGCTGAAAATCGGGCTGGCTGAAGCGCTCAAGTCGTCGGCGTCGAACGCGTAAACCATGTTGGTTTCCGTGGCGATGAAGAACAGATTCTTCGCGCCCGATGGTGTTGGAACTCCGTGGATAAACAGCGGCTGCGCATAGACCGCCCCCTCCACATCGCGTGAATATAGTAAGCCGAAGCTGGACTGAACGTTGGTGGGGTTCAGAGCGTTTTCAATCAGGTAGGCGCCGTTCCTGGAATTGTTGTTGTGCTGCGTGACGACGTTGGTAAGCACTATGTTGCCGCAACTGCTGCAGCTATTGAACGCTAAGACGCCGGACAAAACGGCCGTGAGCAAACAGAATCGAACCAGAGTACTCGGCATAGGTGGTGCCTCGCTTTCGCTGCGATCGAGTGGAAAAAATCAAAACAATGCTTTAGTTGGGCGTAACGACAAGCTGAGGCCCATTAATAGGGTTCTCTTTCGAGTTGATATCAATGAAGTTATTGGCACTGTTGCTGACGCCATGAAGCACGAAGTCGGCATCACGGCCTGCAGCCTTACGTTGCTGCACATATTTGGTGACATCCATCTCGTACCAGATGTTGGATGTCCCTTGCATGTTTGTCGGCGACGGACTTAGCAAACTGCCCAAACCGGGCTGATTGTTCCAGGTGATTGCGCTTTCTGTCCAAGATGGAGTGTCTTTGGCCGCGTAGACGTTTATCTGCAACTGCTGCTGTTTGGCAAATACGTCGGCGTTGACATTCCCGCAGAAGCGAAGAATTGCCTTGGAGATCGAGCTTACTTCAGAGAGGCGGAACCGGAGGTAAGCGTTACGAATTCGTGCCGGCGCGCTGTCGGTCTGCACCAGCATCGTTTTCGCTCCACCGAAATTTTTGCTAGGGTCGTGCTCATCTACATATGCATTCTGGGTTGGGAAGAGCACGTGAGGGTTAACCTCCGGCAGGCCGAAGGCCTCAAGGCGGTCGGTACCCAGCAGCACCTGGCCACGCGCAATGGTGGGGCTTTCGCCATACTTTCCGCCGACGCCGCAGGCAGTCATACTGAAGCTCGACAAGGGAGGGCAGAGTTGGGGCAGGTCCGCCGACCGCCCGATCTCCGTGTTCCAGGGGTCTGCGCTGTTCCACAGCAGGTTAAGATGCGAATCCAGCGCGTCCATCGCATACAGGATCCCGCGCGGCGGCGGCGCCGGCGTACTGGGGAGAGCAAACGGCGGTGACAAGATCTGCGTCAAGCTTTGACCTCGCCCCACATTGGCCGCGAAAACCCACACGATTGCGTCGTGCGACCCGTTGCTGCTGATCTCAGGGGAACCCGCAGAGAAAAATACGAGATTGGGATTGCTGGCGTCGATACTAAGGTAAGGCCAGGTTCCGGATATGTCGGCGCCAGCCCGATCGGAGCGTCTACCTCCACTCAAGTTGATCTTCAGCCGCACGATAGAGGGCGAGATGCTGTGTTCGCTCGGCTCGGGTGGGTCCGGTGGCACAGGCAGCGGGGATGCGCAGCTGTACGATGAATCAGTAGTTGAAGCGGTGCACGCCTCCTTGGCGGTCCCGGCAACGAAAACGAAGTGAGTGGCGCCGTCAGTAAAATACGACGGCGTGGTTCGCATCTTGGCGTGGTCGACGTTGCCCTCGGCTGTTGAATTAGGCCCGAACACGTTCAGGATAGGCGAGAAAATAATGGGGCCGGGCGGCGCCTTCGGCGGGAGCAGCGACGTTTCAGCGCCTATATCCGTTCGGCTCACGGTGGTGCCTGGCAGGTGCCGGGCGTCCAGCAAATAGATGGATCCTTGCTTGCCGCCGAACACGAGAACTTTGCGTGCGTCCGACGCAGGCAGGCTGAGCGAGATCGCCGAACCTCCTCCCAGATCAATATCCTTGTTATCCAAGTCGAGATAATTCGACGGGGTGTAGGTGTCTTGCAGCCCGCTGAGATCTTTGTCGAGCTTCAATACCGATTCTCCCCACGTGTTGGGGGTTGTATTCAAGAGAGGATCCTTGCTGTTACCGGTAGTGATGTAGACTTCCTCGTGGTCGGTCTCGGGTTCGGTGTCAACCACCGCTCCGCCCGCTCCCCAAAGGCCGCCGTTCACAACCGCGCCGGACGTTCGGCCCGAGGAGAAGGCACTCAAAATGGTGTGCGTCGTGGTATCAATTGCCACCAGCCAACCCACCGCCTGGTCGTTGTAACCACCGAAGGGCACGTAGAGTCTGGTGCCGTCGCGGCTGGCGGTGAGGCCGCCGCGCTGCGATGCCCTCGACACATTCTCGAACCCCGCTGCGCCGTCTCCACCGTTCTTGTTAATCCCACCGGCGTTGAGCGCGGTATTGGTAATCGCAATTGGCCAGCCGCTGCGGGTCTCGCCGTTTTTCGTGTCCAGCGCATAAACCTCCCACTGGGAGTTATCCGGACCCGGGGACGTGTCGCATATGGGCGCGTTCGTGCATACACAGGCGGCCACATAGATGCGAGAGGTCTCACGCTCCACAAACGGCGTGCTGAGGACGCCCATATAAATCGGCCCCTCCCCAAGCGAACCGCCGGGGATCAGCACCGGGCGTCCAAGATGCGCCTTCCAGAGCAAGGCGCCGGGCGCGAGCGCTCCTTTCCGTGTGGTATTGATCGCGTAGACATCGTTGTTATTCGTCGAGGCAAAGGCTACGTCGAACATTCCATTGATTCCCGCCGCGGGAACATCAATTGGAAAGTCATGGGCGTAAAGCACGCTGTTGTAAACGTGCGGCGCAAAGTTGTCTGGAGTCATGTCGAATTGCTTCGACTCCCACACTTTTGTAAACCCATGATTGCGCACTTTGTCCGGTGTGAGCATGGGTTCCTCCTTGTTCCATCCCCAATGCTCGCGATTGTGGTGGAACATCAAGGTGTCTTGCGCCACAAATGGAAGGGAAGGCCGATGACAAGAGGTTCCAAAAGAAAGAAAGAAAGCGAAGAGAGAGAGGGCGAGACAAATGCGTTGTCGGAAGCTTCTCACATGTACCTCCTGTGAAAGTGCAACGTCCCTGTGTCTTGGTTATGCGATGCGCGTTTCGCCACCCAATTCGCGCGTCAAGACACAGTTCTACTAGCCAGGAAAGTCGGCGACCAACAGGCCCCTCGGATGCGAAGGTTTGGGATGAGCTTCACTCTTCCGTTCGCCGAATAGCAGGGAAGATATGCCTGAGATACGCAAATGTCAACAGGATTAGGGTCATAGGGCGATCCGACCAAGGTCATGGTTGAACCGTCCAGCGGATGTCACCTAACTAGCCCGCCGTCTCGCTGACCCGGTTACCGTCGCCGTCGTAAACATCTCCGTCGCACCTCTCTACTATCTCCGTTTTGCTGCTGGCTTAGTTTTATCGTGCTTTCTATTCGGGGATAGAATCGCTGCGAGAAATGCCAAAATGGCGGTCGCATTGAGCAACCACCTTGCGGCTCCAAACGCATCCCGATAAAAGCCGTGGTGAACGTTGTCGCGAACGAAAGCGTAGAAGCTCAGCCCAGCATTGAACAAAAAGGTTACTCCTAAAAACGCAAGCGCTAGGTGTAGGGCGCCTTTTAGCTTCCTTCCTCGGAATAACAACAGTGGGCCTACGGAAAAGCCTATCAAAGCCGTTAGAAGCTCTAAGTTTCTCGTCGTCGTTAGCCTGCCAGTCTCCATTGATTGCAAAGCTTGCTTGGCCCTGACGTCACCCTGCTGAGCCGCTTGGCGATACCACAAGACAGCTTCGTCCCGGTCTCGCGGAACGCCCCGTCCCGTCGCATACATGTAACCCAGACCTTCTTCTGCTGCAGCGTCGCCCTGGTCAGCGGCTTCCCTGTACCAATGGAGTGCAGCAGCATAATCTTGAGGCACTCCCTGACCGCTGTAATACATGTAGGCAAGGCTCTGCTGAGCGAGGGCGTAGCCTTGGTCGGAGGCTCTCTTATACCAGTTGGCCGCCTCAGTGTAATCTTGAGGAACTCCTTTTCCGTTGTAGTAGATGTAGCCTAAGGCGGCTTCCGCTTTCGAATCATTTTGCTTCGCAGCTTTTTGAATCCACTGCAGAGCTTCCGCGTAATCCTCTGGGGTCCCTTGGCCGCGCAGATACATCTCCCCCAGATAGAATTCAGCTCTTACATGCCCCTGTTCGGCAGCTTTTCGATACCATTGGAGCGCCTCGGCATAGTTCTTGGCCGCACCTTTTCCATCGAAATACATTCGCGCCAGCTCGAACTCTCCGTCAGCATCCCCATGCTCGGCGAGCCTGCGCCATTGATCGGCAGTATCGGACAGTTTTCTCCGCTGAATAGCCTTCTCTCTGCCTAGGAACCAGACGACCACCGCTGACACCAAGACGATACCAAGAACGGAGAATACGATTTTACGCAACGGCATCATCCTTAGTCAGTCCCAGGGGGATTTTGTACTGGACCAAGAGGATTGTTTTCCGTAGGATTTCCAGGCCACTCATCGTGATATTGCCCGCCGCACTCCCCGGGTACTGGTCCTATGTTCGGCGGAGCGGGACGCTGGACGACGGGAAAAAGTGGCTCTGGCCCGGACCCAAAACCAGTCACTGCCTCGGCCGCTTCACAGTAGATCTCTCGTAGCTCCACCCCAACAAATGCTCCTATAGTGACTGCCGCGGTAACTTGCGCCCATAGTGGAAATGCCTCAACCACATCCTGTCCAGTCGGATCACTCCGGTTAACGGGGTTGTTCCCGGCATAAACATACTTGTGCAACGTTTTCGGGTCGAAAATCTTTCCCGCGACGGGATCCATGGTCTCGAACCGGCCCGTCAGCGTGTTGTAGTAGCGCGCGCGCAGGTGGTAGAGACTCAGGCTGCTGTCGAAACGTTCGCCGCTGTAGAGATACGCATTCGCGATCGTCCCCGAACTGGCAATCGACATGCCGAAGGCGTCGAACTGGTAGGTGTTGCCCACCGTGCCTGCGGCGTTGGTGGTGAAGCGGACATTGCCGTGGCCGTCGTAACCGTAGAACGTTGGCGTCCAGGCCCCGCTAACGAGCTGGTTCTCGCTGATGCGCTGCAGGCCGTAAGTGTAGGTCTTGGTCACCGCGCCGCTGACCAGTTCATCGAGCACCTGCGAGTACCCCGTGGGATTTAGGGTGTCGACCAGGTATTTCGTCGTCACCCCGGCGGCCGTCTCGCTGACTCGATCGCCGTCGCCGTCGTACACCATGGTCACCGCTCCGTGCGTGAGCATGCGATTTTCGAAGTCGTAGGTGCGGGCAGGGCCGAGTAAGGAAAGCGTGTTGCCGGCGTTGTCTTACGTTTCGTAGGGCTCACCTAGGGAGCGAGTTGTAGCCAGCGATAAGGCTTGCAAGATTTTCCGGATATGCGAAGAATTCGTCGTCCAACGATTTGAAGGCCTCCGCGCGAGGAAAGTTTTCCAGCAGAACGTCTTGTCGTAAGAAGCGATCCTTAGGGGGCATACCTCCTGGGAACATAGCCGCCGCTCGCCTCACAATATCGGCCATTCTAGCTGCTCCAATGGCTTCGAGCGCTTGTATGGTCTCTTCGGTATTGTCTCCGGCATTGTTGAAAAAAAACTGGTGAAAGCCTCCGTTGTTAACCTCGTCTTCGAGCGCGTCCACTAGCTCTTGAACCTCTCGCGAATTCATTTGAGAACTGTCCTCTGAGATAAAAGGGCACAACGCTTTCAACGCTCACTGAGGCCACACTCTACTTGAGGCCGAAGGGTTCCAGTTAACCCACAGCGTCAAGGCCAGCGCAAATCACAGCCCCGCCAAGGCGGCGCATGCACCTGCAGCGTTGGCAATATTCGGAAAGCCCCAATAAACCTCTTCCGCGGCTGTGAAGATCTGTGCGGCTGTATAAGTACCACCATATGGCAAAACAGCTCGCCATAAATTCGTGAATACCAGGTGAGCTGCGGGTGAGAGCTCGACGGCAATAGTACAGTAGGCCGCACCCAGCGTACCGGCAAAGCGTTGTGGAATGATGTGATGAGCCTGTAGTCCCGAGCCCTTGAACTGGTTAACCAAGACGTCGTACTCGGCGATGTCGTCCTCTCCGCTCGGGTCCACGAAATTGACGGGGTCGCTGCCTGAGTAGAGATACTTGTGCAGCGTGCCAGGGTTGAAAATCTTCCCCAACTCCGGATCCATGGTCTCGAACCGGCCCGTCGCCTGACTGTAGTACCGCGCCCGGAGATGGTAGAACCCGAGGCCGCTATCAAATCTCTCGCCGCTGTACAGGTACGTATTCGCGATCGTCCCGGCGCTCGCGATGGGCATGCCGAAAGCGTCGAACTGGTAGGTGTTGCCCACCGTTCCCGCAGTATTAGTGGTGAAGCGGACGTTTCCATGGCCGTCGTAGCCGTAGAAAGTTGGCGTCCAGGTACCGCTAACGAGTTGGTTTTCACTGATGCGCTGCAGGCCATAGGTGTAGGTTTTCGTCACCGCGCCGCTGACCAGTTCGTCGAGCACTTGCGAGTAGCCCGTGGGATTCAGCGTGTCGACCAGGAATTTCGTCGTCACGCCAGCGGCTGTTTCGCTGACCCGATTGCCGTCGCCATCGTAGACCATGGTGACCGAACCGTGCGTGAGCATGCGGTTCTCAAAGTCGTAGGTGCTAGCCACTCCGCCCGAAGATATTGTGTTGCCATCGTTGTCGTAGGTGTCGGTGCTCAAGCGATCATTGGCGTCGTAGGAATACGAATTGCCGCCCGGGAGCGACGGAATGGTGGAAGTCAGCGTCTTGCGGTTGCCCACGCCGTCGTAGGTGTAGCTCTCCGCGCCGTTGTTGCCGCCAGGATCGCTGGCGATGGTTTCAGACTTGAGGTGGTAGTCCGGATCGTAGACGTAGGTCACACTGCGGCCACTCAACTCCGCCACAGTGTTAACGTTGCCTGCGGGATACGGTGTGTACACGAAGCTGGACAATCCCGTTCCGCCCTTCGTTGACCCAATGCTCTTCAGCCGGTTCAGCGTGTCGTACGTGTAGGCGGTTTGCACCGTATTCGTCGAGTACGTGTAGTTCTGCACCGTTCCCACCGGGTAGTAGACGTAGGTGGTAGTTGCGGACGATACGCCTTGCGCCACCAGGCGATTATCGAGTACTGTGCCAACCCGATTCAACGGATCGGGTGTGTATGTAACTGAGGCTCCGTTTGCATTCGACGAAGCGATGGTCCGCACATTGCTATGGGCGTCGTAGGTGTAATTCAGGGTCCCTTCCGGGGTGACCTCGGTTTTCAGCCGGTTGCGATTGTCGTAGGAAGTGTAGTTGGTGGTGCCGCTCGCATCGGTCATCGACAGCCGCGTGCCCGTCGGATTGTAGGAAAAGCTGATCGTAGGCTCGCTTAGAGAAGGATCGGGGATTTTACTCAGCAGGCGGTTCAGCGGGTCGTAGGTATAAGTCGTGGTCTTGCCGTTGAAGTCGGTTTTCGCGCTGACTTTTCCGACCCCATTATAAGCGAAGGTTTCGACCATGCCGAGAGGCAGCCCACGCAACACCTTGCGGTTCAAGTTGTCATATTGGAACGACGTGACGTGGCCATTCGCGTCGGTGATGCTCAGAAGGTCTCCATCAGGGTCGTACACATACTGAGTGGTGTTCGTCATGGCATCGATGACCTTCAGCAAGCGGTTTACCTGATCGTACTTCCACGTTGTGGTGTTACTGGATTGATCAGTCTTCGTCAGCTGATTTCCGACACCGTCGTAAGTGTATTGATCCGTGGTCGTGTCTGGGTAGGTCACTTTTTGCAGGCGGCTGCGGGCGTCGGGAGTGAACATGGTTGTGTTGAGACCCGGATCCTCCACACTTGTCAGCCGGTTGTCGGCGTCATAGCCATACTTCGTAGGCGGATCCGTCGTGATCGGATCTTGTACGCTGGTCAGCCGGTTGGCAGCGTCGTAATAGTTGGTAGTTTTGTTGTTGTCCTCGTCGGTGACGGTCTTCAAGTTGCTGTCGCTGTCGTAACCGTATTGGATGGTTCCAGCATCGGCAGTTCCGTACGCATACGTGACACTTTGCAGGCGTCCGTCCAGATCATAAACGTACTGGTTCACATGGCCGGCCTGATCGGTTTCGGACAGCTTGTGGTTGCGGAAGTCGTACGTGTACTGTCGAGTGGTCTGGTCGGGATAGGTGGTCTTGACCATACGGTTCAGCGCGTCGTAGGTATACGACGTGGTCCTTCCCAGCGTATCGATATCGGATGTCTTGTTTCCGTTCAAGTCGTAAGTTGATCTCCATACCTGACCCAGGGCATCGGTGATTTCGGTTAGATTGCCCAGCGCATCATAAGTATAGGAGGTCTGATTCTGCCGCGGAGAGGTTATGCTCAATACCCGGTCCATGTTGTCGTACGTCCATGTGGTGACTTCGTTCAAGGGATCGACTGCCTTGAGCAGGTTTCCACGCGAGTCGTACGAAAATTGCCAAGCGTTGCCATTCGCATCGGTTTGCGTGAGTACAACCTCGCCTGTGGTTGCTCCGGCAGGTACATCGACTACCATCGATGTATTGGTTTCGCTGGTCGGATTCGCGGTGATCCCGCAAGAAGAACAGCCCCCGTAGGGAAAAACATTACCTCGGAGAATGCCGCACCGTCTCCGGCCGCGGTGGGGTCCAGATTCGTTCCTGTAATCGTGATCGACGTGCCAATCGGCCCCGAAGTTGGCGACACCTTGGTGATGTTGGATGCCGCTATAATCGTCAGCTTCTCCGCGTTGCTCTTGACTCCGCCCACCGTGACGATCACATTTCCCGTGGTCGCCCCGACCGGTACCTCCACATAGATAAGCGTTGCGCTCCACAATTCGACAGTTGGAGCCAGTGTTCCATTCACCGTCACTGTGCTCGTGCCCTGAGTCGCACCGAATCCCGTCCCCGCAATAATGAGAAGCCCTCCGATGGGCGCGGAACTCGGGGTCATAAGCGTTATGGAAGGCGCTGCGGCCCATGCCGGTGTACGCGTTGCCAAAAGAATAAAAAGAATTGCGGCGGACACCAGGACACTGCTTGCCGTGCGACGCATAAGGTCACCTCAACGTGGCGTCCAACCTACGTCCCGGCAGCCTCGCGGTCAACAGTAGGAAGTCCTGATTCTGTTGAAAATCCGCGTTTCGTAATTTCGAGTCGCCCTCTCGGCGAGTCGGTTCCTTTTGCCGCAAGACTCAAACTACTGACAGCGAAACGGTTAAACCATAAGATTTGCCTTGAAGGCTCGGCAAAACAAGACAAGCGCGGAAGCCAGCAGGCCCAAACACGCAGACCAAAATTGATCGCGCAATTTACGAATACAGGAAAAGCTGAACGATGAGCGCACCTCACGATGTCGGCCGGAAAAGCGGGGCAACCGTGCGAGAAAATTCGAGAGCGGCTAGAAGCGCGATCTTTTATTGCTTAACGACATCGATCATGTTGTCATCGGCATTTCTGTCAATCAGCTTGTTGTAGGGATCAATGCCCGCCAGTGTAGGCTGCTGGTCGACGATGATTACAAAAGTCTTGTGTTCGTCGGTGAATCTTTCCTTCTTCAGATACAGGGGCTTCTCCTCATCCTTCTTTCCGCTGAAAACACCGATCTCAATGTAGTCGGCGAGCGGCATCGGAGTTTCCGCACCGTTCCCATCGGCTTGCATTTTGCGGGCCTGAACGTCGAGGGTGACTTTGTATTTTCCATCGGGCGTTTTCTGCGAAGTGGCAGAGAGAGCTTTATTGTCGTAAAGAACAATGCGATTGAAACCGTCGTCCACCAGATACTGAAGCTCAGGAGGAGTCTGGGCGCGGATGGCGTCGACCAGCATGCGAGTGTCCGGGTAAGCGTGGTCGAGAGCTGCGGAGGGAAGGGAAGGTCCTTCTTGGTTCGGGCTGGCGTCGACCTGGTTGTTGGCGTTGGCGTAGCGGTACTGCATGAGGAAATTGTGCAGCGCGAGATTCAGTTTGTCTTCGCCGATGTAGTCGGCGAGAGTGTAAAGGATCTGTCCGCCCTTCTGGTACCAGACGTAGTCTTCCCGTTGCACGAGAGCGAGGGGTGGTTCGTGACGGATTTCGCCGGCGCGGCCGCGCAGGTAGCGATCGAGTTCGTGGCGCAGGTAGCGATGCATCAGGTCGCGGCCGTACTTGTGTGCCATGACCTGCAAGGCAGAGTATTCCGCGAGGCTTTCCGACATCATGTTGGAACCTTCGGCGTCAGCGCCGATGAGCTGGTGAGCCCACCATTGGTGGCCGAGTTCGTGGGCGGTTACAAAGTAAGTGAAGTCAATATCGGTCGGCTTTTTCACGCGGCCGATGAAGCCGATGCCTTCGGAATATGGAATGGTGTTGGGGAACGATTGGGCGAAGGTGCGGTAGCGGGGAAACTCGAAGATGCGATACTGGCTGAATTGGTAGGGGCTATAGACACGTTGGTAGTAGTCGAGGCCGTCGCGCGAGCTGGCGAGCATGTCGTCGATGTCGTAGGTGTGGGCCGGATCGTAGGAAACTTCGAGGGCCACATCACCGTTGGGCCCGCGGTAAGTCTCCTGCCGGGACTGGTAGCGGGCGGAGATGTAGGAGAAGAAGTCGAGAATGTGGGTGGAACCCATGCTGTATTCGTAGAAGTTGCGGCCATTGGCCTGCCACTGGCGCTGGAGATATCCGGGGGCGATCGCGATCTGGTCCGCTGAGGTGCTGACGACGGTGTGGTAGGTGATCCAGTCGGATTCACCGCGGAAGAAAACATTGTTCAGGGAGTGAACCGGGTCGCCCCGGTGGGCCATTTCTTCGAGAGCCGGAAGGTGCTCCTCGCGGCGGCGGCGGGGATCATCCACTTCGATGCCGGTGTTGTAGCCGATATAGGGGAAGTAGTCGGAGTCGAAGAAGGTGCCGTTGTAGGCGAACTCAGCCGGCTCATTGCCGTCGCGGAAGCCGCGCGTCTGGTGGCCCACGTTGCAGGTGAGGGCAATGGTTTCGCCGGGCGCTAGGGGCTTTTCCAGGGCGTAAATGGAGTAGAGGTTGCGCGGCGCAGAACTGACCAGGTGGAACGGGCGATCGAATTGGAGGTTGCTGACCGACTGCCTCTGATCTGTAATGTGGATCTGTGGGATCGGCTGGTTGGTCTTGTTCTCGAGCGTGATGCGGACATTTCCGTCGAAAGAGCGGCGGTCGGGGTAGATATTGACGATGGCATCAACCGCGGTGACCTTGGGTTGCGGAAGGTTTTCGTATTGTTTGAATTTGGTTTCATAATTGGCCCGGATGTCGCGGCGGGCCTTAGAGTCCAGGTATTCGTTGAGCACGTGGGCGTTGTAGAAGTACCAGGAGCCGGCGCCGGCGGCGATGACCGCAAGAACGATCGCAATCGGGGCGAGGCGAGGGGCCAGTCGGAGGGCCAGTCTGGAGCGGGCGCGCAGGGAATCTTCCGCGCCGCGCCGGGAAAAGGCGATCGACACTACGCCCAGGAAAGCCGAAATCGCAAGCCAGTAGGTGATCGACCAGAACAGCGCCGGGACGAAGTGGCCGTAGCCGTTCATGTCGGAGTAGGTATAGGTAGGAGTTTGGCCGATGAGGTACAGCGTGTTCTCCCAGCCAAAGCTGTACAGGATCGGCATGAGGACAAAAATGCCGATCAAAATTCCATAGCCCAGAAACTTGTTCGAGACCACAGTCTGGACGAAGAGCGCCAGCAGGATGAACATCAGCACCTGCGGGAAAGTTACGACGTAGAGTTCTTTGAGGTACTGCGTGATCTCGTAATGATGGTAACCGGTCGCGGTTTGCATCACGATGCCGATGAGCATGGCAAACGCGAGAAGAATCACTTCGACGACGGCCACGGCAGTGAGTCGTGAGAGCCAGTCGATGGCCTCGCCCATGGGCAGAGCATCGTGGATGCCATCGAAGTGCGTGTCGCGCTCACGCCAGAGCAACTCGGCGGCATAAAGCCCCGCAATAATGAAGAGGAAAAGCAGAGCGCTGCCCTCGACCGCCTGGACCATGAGGTAGGTCACGGGCCAAACGTCGATCTCAGCGACGCGTCCCGCGAAGTAGCCGTTGTTGATGCCGAACGCCAGCAGCAGGGCGACAATCGCCCAAAACACTACATCGCGAAGAATGCTGCGCAGGCGAAGGCGGGATAGAGAAAGGTATTGCGCAAAAGTTGTGCCAGAAGTAAATACTTGATGGACGCGAGGGAGGCGGGCGGCCACGACCGAACGGACGGGCGCGGCCTCCGCGAGTTCCTGCTCCTTCGCCTTGGCAGCGCGGCGGCCCTGCGACCGCGCCGTGAGCGCTTCCACCGACATTGGGAATAAGGCCCAGACCGAGACCAGCGATAAAACTCCCACTCCGAGCCAGAAGAGGCGATTGTAGAGAAACACGCCATTGGCCAGTGTGGGCGACCAGGTGACGAACAGAGTGTTCTTTTCAATAACAGTCCAATAGCGGGTGACGTCATTGAACAAGACGAGGCCGATGGGATCGAAAATACCCGACCAAAACCTTTCGAGCGAACGAGTGGCAAAAAAGACCGTGATGCCAATGATGTAGAACATGAACAGGGCGACGCCCTGCAGATAAACGACAAAGATTTTTCGGGTAAGGGCGGAGACCACGAAAAAAGCTGAGCCGATGAAAAATATCTGGACAACGAGGATAGAGAAAAACGGCTGAAGGTAGGCCCAAAGATGGTTGGGGCCGATGCGGGTGTGGTCTGCCCAGGGTGCGAAGGTGCCAATAAAAGTGCCGAGCATCATCCCCGAGAATGCGAACACCGTGGTGACGAATGAACCGGCCCAGCGTCCCCCGAGGTAGGCGAATTTGGAGATCGGTTGCGTAAAAAGAATCTGATAGGTGTCACGCTGGAAGTCGCGGAGTACGGCAGTGCCGAAAATGGCGGCGATGACGATGATTCCGAAAAGCGCGGCGCCGAGGTCGTTGAAAGCGTTGGCGTACGCGGAATTCAGCAAGACTTTTCCGTTGCTGTTGCCGATGGGGCCGAAGCTTTCCGAAGCAACCGAGAGAAATGAAAACGCGAGCCACAGCAGAAAGTACATGTACGTCGAGAGGCTCTTGAAGCGGTACTTGAGCTCGAAGGTGAAGAATTCCCAAAAGAGCGCCATGTCAGATCATCCTCCCCGGGTGGTGAAAAACCCTGCCTGGCATTAGTTTGGACGTTGTTGCTTGGCTTGCTGTGACAGATTGAGGAAATACACGTCCTCAAGGTCGGAATCGGCGGGGCTGAAACCGTTGCCCGGAGAAGTGTCAGCGTAGACCCGCACTTCATGCTGTCCGCCAACCAGGTGTGTGGAGATCACATGGAGTTCAGTCTCCAAAACGCGCAGCTCGCTGTCGGTAGCGACCACCTTCGACCAGATCATGCCGTTGAGTGCGGCCAGGGTGTCGTTCGGCGCCCCCTCCAACAGCAACTCGCCCTGCGCAATGATCGCCATGCGGGGGCAGAGTTGGCGGACATCATCGACAATGTGGGTCGACAGGATGACGGTCCGGTCACTGCCGAGCGACGAGAGCAGATTCAGAAAGCGATTGCGTTCGGCAGGGTCAAGACCTGCCGTAGGCTCGTCCACAATAATGAGGCGGGGGTTGCCGAGGAGGGCCTGCGCAATGCCGAAACGCTGTTTCATGCCGCCAGAAAAAGTGGAGAGCGCCTTCTTGCGGACGTCCCAGAGATTGGTCTGCTGCAGCAGAGCATCGATGGTTTCCTTGCGCTCCGCCGAAGAGGTAATGCCCTTCATGACGGCGAGGTGCTGCAGCATGTCCAGCGCGGAGATCTTGGGATAGACACCAAACTCCTGTGGCAAGTAGCCGAGGATGCGGCGGACCTCGTCTTTCTGGCGCAATACGTCGATGCCATCCAGATCGATCGTGCCGGAGTCCGGGTCCTGCAGCGTCGCGACGGTCCGCATGAGGGAACTCTTGCCAGCACCATTGGGCCCCACCAGGCCGAACATGCTGTTGCCGATGGACAAGGACAGATTCTTAAGTGCCTTTACCCCATTTGGATAAGTCTTGGAGAGACCTGTGATCGTGAGTGCCACTGCCACCTCCGGATTTCGAGAAATAAGCCTATCGGACCAGGACAGCTACCGCAAGGCAGAATGGGCGGCTGCTTTACTACCCACGGGTGGTTAACGGTTGGTTGCCATCGCATCAAGGCTTCTTCGCTTTCGCGGGAGGAAGCAGCGCCACTGCAGCCTCTGTGGTGAGCAGCAGGAACGTGAACGTCTCCTGCAGGTACAAGCGGACGGCGTCATCAGTGTGGCTGAGATAACCGATGGAGACGTCCTGACCGATGTGCAGATCGAAATCGCCGCCACGGGTAGTCAGCACGAATGCGCCGGCAATGGCGGGGGCCCAGATGATTTCATCTTTCACCAGCCGTTTGACGTGCTCCAGCACCGGGTATCCGTGGTCGCTGGTTTCGGCGAGTGCAGTATAGGCATCGGCGCCGAGCAGTACGGCATAGGGGCCGTTGACACCGACGAGCCGTAACTGGCTCAAACTTTGAGCAACCGCATCGGGATACTCGCGCACGTCAGCGGGGAGCGTCACGATCGGATTGCTGGTGCCTTGGCGGATGCCCACGATGCCGGCGGCGGCATACCCGTCGAATATGGCGGCGTCCTCGGCAAAGGCAATCTGTCGCGCGGCGTTCTTCGCCGGTTGCCAATCCGAGTCGTTCGCGCCGCGATCGACATCGTCGATGGCTTTGCGATCCAGTTCGAACGGCACACGTAGCTCGACTAGAGCCTTCACCTCGCGCTGGCTCGCGACGATCCCTTTCGCCGGTGCGGCGATCGTCCGCAAGTGGCCGGTGCCGATTGCAGAAAGCGCAGTACCGGCCGGGCCCTGCAGGTCGACGACGCGGCGTCCGGCAAGGTAGCGCTTGAGCGTGCGCGATGCTTCCTCTTCGATCTGAGCCCACGCGGAGTCGGAAATGGGGGCAAGCTCGCGATGGAGATTATTCATGTCGGGTGTCTCCTTTGAGGGATCCAATGCCAAGCGAACCTTCGCGCACCGATGGGATGGATGAGGAGGTTCCGGCCAACGGGGGTGCTGCCGAGAATTCCGCGGCTGTGGTCTGAGCTTGGACAGCTTGGTCTTCGTTGGTTTGATCTTCGTTGGTTCGATCGTTGTTCGTGTGATCGTCGACGATATTCTCCAGAAATGTTGCCGACGGCACAAAGAACAAGTTTCCGGTCACAGCGCGGCTGAAGTCGAGTATGCGGTCGTAGTTGTCGGGAGGGCGGCCGATGAACATGTTGTCGAGCATCTGCTCGATCGTGCGGGGGGAACGGCTGTAGCCGATGAAATAAGTGCCAAATTCGCCGTAACCCGGCCGTCCGAAAGGCATGTTGTCGCGCAGAATCTTGATCTCTTTGCCGTTCTCGACGATGGTTGTAAGCGCGTTGTGGGCCGAGGTGGGCTTGACCGAATCGTCCAATTCGATATCGGAAAGTTTGGTGCGGCCGATGATGCGTTCCTGCGCTTCGGTGGTGAGCGCATTCCATGCGCTCAGATCGTGAAGATATTTCTGGACGATGACATAGCTGCCGCCGGCCGAGTCAGGGTCCTCGTCGCCGACTACTACGGCGTCAACCGCCGCGGCGCCCCTGGGATTCTCCGTTCCATCGACGAAACCCATAAGATCCCGGTCGTCGAAGTAACGGAAACCCTGCACTTCGTCGACCGGGGAAACGGCATTTCCGATACGCGACATAATCTGCGTGGCCAGTTCGAAAGACAGGTCCATGCGCTTGGCGCGGATGTGGAACAGCAGGTCGCCGGGCGTGGAGACTGCATGGCGTGCCCCGGCACGAATCTCCCGGAAAGGATGGAGTTCTGCCGGCCGCGGCTGCCCGAAGAGGCGGTCCCACGCGTCGGACCCAAACCCGATGACGCAAGAAAGTCCTCCCTCGAGGTCACGAAATTCCACGGCGCGCAGCAGCGCGGGCAGATCACCGCAGAGCGAGCGCAGGGTAGCGCGATTTTCAGAGCCCGGATTGAGCGTTGCGACCAGGAAGATCGCGGCGCGAGTAAGGGGAGCGGCTACTGCTTGTGCGAGGGCAGGCGATCTACGTGCCACATCCGCCGCGCTGATGCGATCGGTCTCCATCGGTTACTGTCCTCGACATGTGCATGGAATTTGCCCGCCGAAATGCGGAGGCTCGCGCATGTGAAGGCTTTCCCGGCAAGCTTACCATCGGTTGCCAGCCTGTCCCCGCTCGGCGGCATCCCGTTATCGTCGACAGACGACGCACCGAATGTCAGCGTGATCGTAAGCGAGCTGCGTTCATCAGTCAAGACACACTTCACATGTCCACCAACCACGGAAATCGCGGAGGCGCCTCGCTTAAGAGTTTTGGTTTCTGGGATCGTCGTTCGCGCTGACGTATTCAAGCCCAAGCGGCCCAATCGCCGTCACTTGCGTTATGTACTCACTGGATTTCGCCCAGTGGAAGTGGGAAGTATTGCCCGGCAGAACGATGACGCTGCCAGGCGGATATGCCTCCAGCTTTTCCGGATTGAATTGCTCGCCCAGGCCGATGTAGAAAATGCCCGAGATCACTGTATAGACGCGGTCCTCGGGGTGTCGGTGTGGCATCAGCTTTACGCCAAGGGGCACCCGGGCCCTGATGGTGTAGGCTGCGGCCTCCGAGGGCTGACCCACGATGACAGCCAGCCGCACCGAAGGTGGGAACGCCGCGAAGGGTTTCCAGTTGACGTCTTCGGACAGGACCGACTTGAAAATGTCTTGGCCGGACTGATGCGCTGCAGACGCCCTTGGTTGTGCTCGCGTCATCACCGCTGTTGTCTCATTTGACATATAACATTCCTCGCAATTTAGGCGTGGCAGACATTCCCGACAGACGAGAACGCTGGGGCTGCTGCGTGATGGTATGACTCGGCGGCGCAGCGCTGGGCCCGGCAATTGCTTTCGATACGCGCCGCGCTTCAACGCTTCTGGTACGGGTGAAAGATGTAGTCCTTCGCCTTCACTGGCGTATGACAGGCGTATCCGCAGTCTGAGGGGCTTTTGGCGTCGGGTGTGAACGTGTCCGAAGCGGCATCATAGTTGAACACCGCGTATCCCCACCCACCACTTTTCGCAAATCTCTTGCTGTCCTTTTCCATGAGGAAAACCTGACTAAAGACATTTGGCACATCCACTGCGAAAGGCGCTTCCGTGCTCTTCTTCTGCGTCCATTGCAGCTTCGCGATCATGGAACCCTCCGGGAACGGCAGGCCGTTAAGCGGAATGCCGGACTTGTATGCCTTAATCATGGTCGGATTGGCGACGATCACTTTGAGTATTTCGGTGGTTCGGGCGGAGGAGACGTCAGCCCAGTCTTCGTATCCCCGGAAGTCGGAGAATGCGATTCCGCTCGGCGATATCAGCGAGTACTTGTCTTTGTTTTGGCCCTGCGCGAAAAGGGCCACGGCGCCGAGAAAGGTGAGCGCTGCCACGGCCATCGAAACGGCGGAAAGGCCGGCGATGGGTTTCACGGCGGTGGGTGCTTCCATCCTCTCTTCTCGTTGTTCTCGCGGCACAGATTTCGTCACAAGGTCAGACATGGTGCGTTCTCCTCGCAAATAAAGTTTGCCAAGCCCGATCAACGTGCATCTCGAGCGATTGCAATTAGGCCAGAAAGGGGCGAGTAAAACAATTGGACTATAGTATCGGAGATACTTTCGCATCGAGCGTGCTGGAGGAGGGTGCCTTGGCTTTGACGCGATTTTCAGGCTAGGGGCAAGCCATATTCCTCAAGCGTGAACGCACGGCAGGCGATACGAAAGTATGGGCGATACCATCGTCCAATTGCGCGGCCCGTTTTGTTCTGGCTGAATGGTCGCGGAGGAAAATTCCATGGCGACTATGAACGCATCTACCCAAATTCACGCAGATGAACGCAACCGCGATTTTCGTCAGCCCCGGCCTGAGGAAGCCGCTTCGCCATCAGTGCCCTGATCCCGGCTCGGACGCTATCTGGGCCGAATTGCGCGCTAGGGATGGGAGTCCGAACAGCCTATTTGTAATGAGCACTATTATCGAAAGGAGCCGTCAATGAACGCCGTACAAGTCGACCAGAAGAGCTATGAGATGCCTCCGCGCGAGGGGATCAGCATCGCGCACTTTCTCACCGTCGCCGACGTCGAGCGATCGGCCCGCTACTACGAAAAGGTCTTCGGTGCTCGCATTCTGACCATGGGTGACGGCAACGCGCCTCCGTACCTGCAGCTGGCGAATATCTGGATGATTCTGAACGTCGGCGGCGGCCCGACCCCGGATAAGCCGACGGTAACGCTCAGCGTCCCCGACCCGAATCACATCAACAGCTTTATGAATTTCCGGGTTGCCGATATTCAAGCCTGCTATGAATTATGGAAAAGTCGAGGAGCCGAGTTCATCACGGCGCCGATACCCAAGTACGGCGAGATCCGCTGCTACATCCGCGACCCTGACGGCTACATTATCGAGGTCGGACAGAGCACTACCCTCACCTACGGTTAACCACCTGGAGCGGGTTCGGATGCCGACTCTGCGCTGGTTGCGGCGCTTCTGCCGATCTTTGCCTTGAAGAGTCACTCGCTCTGACATCGAAAGGGGTCAAAAAAATGGACACCACAGATCGACCGAAAGCGACCACGCGCGTGGCCGCACCGGTGGCGTCGAACACGCTAAGCGTGAACGTTTTTACCGCGCCGGGAAAGGCGATGGTCGGCGAGCGCCCAAAGCCGTTCGGCGAAGCGCTCGGTTTTGACCCGATCACGTCGACTTTAATCTTCGGCGAATACGACGCGGTGCTGGTGGACGCAATGGGAACAGTGGCTGAAGCCGAGGCTCTCGGCGCTTGGATCGCTCTGCACAATCGCAACCTGGAGACCATCTATATAACGCACGCCCATTTCGACCACTTCTACGGTCTGAGCGTTCTGCTCGACCGTTTCCCCGGCGCTCGCGCGATCGCAACGCCCGAGGCGGTGAACGCCATGCAGATGTCTTTCACTCCCACCGTGGAGCGGTTAGCCCGCCGGATGTTCCCTGGGCAAGTGCCCACCAAGTTGGTTCCACCTGTGCCCTATGAGCGCGACACGTTCACTCTCGAGGGCCAGGAATTGCGCATCATCAAGCAGGGCCGCACCGATAGCCCAGATTCGACGTCTTTATACGTTCCATCGATCGGCCTTGTCGCCGCTGGCGACGTTGTGTACAACCAATGCCGCATGTACGTCGGCGACACCACCTCCGAGAGCCGGAAGAATTGGATCGCAGCGCTGGACCGGTTAGCGGCGCTCAATCCGACGACGGTTGTCGCCGGTCACAAGAAGCCCGGAGCGCCCGATTCTCCCTCGACGATCCAGGAAACCAAGCGTTACCTCGAGGACTTCGATCGGCTGCAGAAAACCGCAACGTCCGACCAGGAACTGTTCGATCAGATGACCGAGCTGTACCCGCACTGGGTAGCCAACCAGTCGTGGTTGATGTTCGGATTCCCGGGGGCATAACCTGCATTCAACCGGCGGATGGCATCCAATCGACAAACGGAGTGATCGTGGAGGAGTTAGTTCGGCAAAGTTCTAGCAGTACAACCGAATCTATAGCTTTGTCTAGATATGCCTGATTTATCACAAGACGAATTGCGTACCCTATTGGCGACCCAGAAATATCGGTTGTCTACGGCGTTGAACAATTTTTACAACGCGGATAACACAAACCCGGCTGCCGGAGATGCGGCAGCAATCGACATTGCACAAGCGACCCGAGTCCTCGTCCATAGCAACGAAGCATTGTTGAAGCAGTTGCTACCAGACTTTGAAGATCGTCTAATCGCATTCAGTCCAAAGCTGGTGAAACAAGTGCCGGACGTGCAACTGTCACCCGGTCATTTCGCGCAGACTCGCGGCATACCTCAAGATGTTGTGATAATGGCAAACAACCGCATGACATACGACCGTAAGAAAATGACGCCCGATATTCCAAGAGTTCCAGTACGAGACTGGTGGAACCGGCCATCTTGGGATAGCGGCGCAAACAGCATTAGCAATCGAGAAATTGTTCTCGGTCTCGCAAACAAGGACGGGGGCGCTCACATTGATGGTAGTGGCTACCCGAATTATCGGAAGGCGAAAGAGCAAGGCCAGTTATTTTTCGGTCAGCGAATGAGCAATATCGGAAAGATGGGGCATCTTGCGGCTATCGCCGGCGACCAACTCAAGGCCTTCATCACAGAAACTTTTGGGGAAGAGAAAAACGAAGTCAAAGACACTGGCGAAGCGGACGGAGTACACATTAGCGATATGACAATCACGGTCTATTACAAGATGTGAGACAGGAAACCGTGGACAGGAGAACAGATTCAATTTCAAAAAGGAGAACAAGATGGCAACAAAAGGAAAAGTCCTGGTACTAGTCTCGAGCGGTCGCGGCTTGCCCTTGAAAGATGGCGGATGTTACAAGGGCGCTGGCTACTATCTCAACGAACTGACGGTTCCGGTTCGCGCCCTGATGAAGGAGGGCTACGAAATCACTTTCGCCAACCCCAAAGGCAACGCGCCCCAAGTGGATGTGCATTCAGAGGTCGCCGATTTCTTCGGCGGGGACGCGGCCAAGCTACAGGACTATATGTTATTCCGCGACGGCCTGGCGGGGCTCAG
>Ga0302319_10006159_pt1 | contig 23900 bp, 18 predicted proteins | sample Bog_T0_2_FD_203319 | JGI IMG/M metagenome (GOLD analysis project Ga0302319, IMG submission 203319) | Peat permafrost microbial communities from Stordalen Mire near Abisko, Sweden - Bog_T0_2 | ecosystem: Environmental > Terrestrial > Soil > Wetlands > Peat | place: Sweden: Abisko, Stordalen Mire...
GCTGGGCGTGCCGATTCATGTGATCCGGTGAGGCGGTTATCCGGTGGTGGACTATGTCTTGTTGGAAGGGTCGGCCTCTAATCGCGTGATGCCATAATCTCTCTCAAGCATGGCAAGAACCTCTCTGGAAGAGTAATCTGGTCCTTCCGCCTGTTCGGGTGGACGAAATACAGCCAATCGATTTCGTGGAAGCACAATTGATCGCAGTTTCCTCTCGGACACACCGACCTTAGAATGAAATGTTATCTCTGCTCCGTCTTCCAACTCTTCTTCCAACTCTTCCAGTTTAGAAAGCCCCCTAAACCTTATCTGAACAGCTTTACCGGAGGGGTTCTCGTAAGATGTCTCCCCATTTTTCCCAACCTTATTGGCCTTCTCATAGGCTTCGTCAGCAGAGTTTGCGCGAACGAGAACAAGATTCTGGTGCACTACATTCCGGGGATCGTCTTGAACCGTTATCTCCTCGACTATTTCGGCAACATACCATCCTGAATTCACGATGCCTCCTCATTCATGGATAGCGGTAATCTTCTTCACTTCATGAACGGGGCTGGTCCAGGTTCGCGGTATCCCACCCTAGCCGCAAAAACAAAAACGCGGCGAGGGTGGGGTACCCATGTTCTTGCGCGATCCGAAAATTCCCTACCCCTGGATGTCGAACTGCTCGGGATGCAGCGTGGCGTCGCTCTTGACCAGAATGTTCTTGCCGACTAACTCCTCGAACTCGTTCAGCCAGCTTCCATCGTTGGATTTGAGCACCTTCACGGTCTCCGGGTTGACGCGCAGCAGAACGTCGGCGCCCTCGAAGTGCTTCTTCATCTTGCGCAGCTCGGTGTAGATCTCATTGCAGACCGTCGTCGGGCTTTTCACCATGCCGGTGGCCTGGCAGGTGGGGCACGGAACCGAAAGTGTACGTTCGAGCGACTGCTTGACGCGCTTGCGGGTGATCGCCACCAAACCAAAGTCGTTGAACTGCAGAACCTTGGTCGGCGCACGGTCGGATTTGAGAGCCTCTTCCAATGCGGCCATCACCTTGTAGCGATTCTTGCGGTCGTCCATGTCGATGAAGTCGATCACGATGATGCCGCCCAGGTCGCGCAGGCGAATCTGCCGCACAATCTCCGGCACGGCGTCGAGGTTGGTCTTCACGATGGTGTCTTCAAGCCGCGACGACTTGCCGACGTATTTGCCGGTATTGATGTCAATGGCCACCAGCGCCTCTGTCTGGTTGATGACGATCGAGCCGCCGGATTTGAGCCAGACCTTGGAGTTGAGCGCCTTGGAGATCTCGTCCTGAATGCCGAAGTGCTCAAAGAGCGGCGTCTCCTTGGTGTAGAGCTTGACGCGGCGCACCAGCGAGGGCGAGAAGCGATTGAGGAAGCGCACGATGCGTTCGTAGTCGTCCTGGGAATCGACCCAGATCGACGAGAAGTTGCTGCTGACCTGGTCGCGCAGGATGCGCTCGATCAGCCCCAGATCGTGATAGATGAGGGCCGGCGACTTGGATTCGTCGGAGCGCTTCTTGATCTCGGCCCACAAATTCAGCAGCATGCGCAGATCGGTGCGCAACTCTTCTTCGCTTGCGCCATCGGCTGCCGTGCGCACGATGAATCCGCCAGTGGCCTCGCCGCGTTCGTGGGTGAGAATGCGCTTGAGGCGTTGGCGCTCGGCGTCGGACTCAATCTTGCGGCTGACGCCGATGTGCGAGACGGTGGGCATGAAGACCAGAAAGCGCCCGGGCAGCGCGATATGTGAGGTGATGCGCGCACCCTTCTTGGCGATCGGCTCCTTGGCAATCTGCACCAGAATCTCCTGGCCGGGCTTCAACAGGTCGCTGATGATGGGCAGGTCAGAGAGTTGCGAGGAGCGGCGCGACGGGCCGCGGCCTCTGGCGCCTTGCTGCTGGGCGGGCGCTGCGGAGCCATTGCGTCCGCGGCGTCCGAGGGCCATGCGATCAGGACGCGGCGGGGCCGTGCCGCGCGCTGCGCCGACTGCCGGCTGGCCTTCCTCGTCGTCGTCCTCGTCCTCATTCTTTTCGTCAAAGTTTAACTGGATGCGATGGTCGAGGTGAGCCTCTTGCAGCATCTCGCCCAGGTCGCCGCTGCGCATATTCGTGGGCAGTGTCTCCTCTTCCAGATCGTCCGAATCGTGGTCCCCACCTTTGGCGCGGGGATAGTGGCGCGGAGCGTCGAACTCCTCTTCTTCGAGCGTCTCTTCCACAATGAGGCCGCTTCCGGGCGAGTAGGACGAAACCGGGGCGGGCTTGGAGGCGGCTTCTTCTTCCTTCTTCTTCTTGCCGCCCAGGCCAAAGAGCCGGAATCCGGTGGGAGGCAGCGGATCAACATCGTGAGAGGCTGAGGCATCCGCCTGCGATTCGGCGGCTTCCGGGCCGGTTTCTTCCATGGAAGCGGCGCTGGCCGTCTCGCTCGTCTCCTCGAACTCGTCCTCTTCGAGAGGCTCTGCTTCGGCCAAAGAAGCCTGGGTCCACTTAAAAACCAGCTCACTTTCGATCAACTTCTGGTCTTGCTCAGGAAGCGCATCGGGGGCGGTTGGTTCGGCTTCGGCCTCGGTCGTCTCCTCAACGAACTCCTGCTCCTCGATGGCATCCGGCGCGTGGGCAGCTTCCACTTGCGGCTCGATCTCCGCTTCCACTTCAGGCGGATTTTCGCGATTGCGATGGCGCGAGAGCGACTCTCCCGGCAGCAGGCCGCTGCCGTCCCATGCAAGCGGCGACTCGATCAGCGTGGCAGGCTTGAAGCTGCTCGCCGGCTTGGGGGCTTGCGCCGCCTTTTCTGTCGTTACGCTCTCTGCCGGTGCGCCACCGTACTTGGTGAGCGACTCTCCCGGCAAGACAAACGGAACCGGCGTGGAGTCGCGCTGAGGGCGCGGTGCTGGGGCCGGCCACGGTTGCGACGAAGACCTGTCCGAGGGGACCCCGGCAGCCGCGTGGATGTCGGGCGCAAACTCCGGTTCGGTCTCGGTGATCTCTTCAACAAAGGTCTCTGAACTTTCGCGGCTCTCCGCCTGCGGCTCACGCGCTCCTGCGGCTCCGCGGCCACCGCGGCGGCGACGGCGTCCGCGCCAGCGCTTGGCGCCGGGATCGCCAGATTCCTCATCGCCGCCTTCCGGCTGCCCGGAGAAGGACAACGAACCGGAGGCAGGCAGAGAGGCTGCTTCCGTCTCCGGCAGGGCCTCCACCGCAAAGCGGTGCTCCTTCACAGGTTTTTCAAAGGCGGGGCGCTCCTGCGCCGGACGCGACTCCGGCTTCTGCTCCGGGCGCTGATCGGGCTTCTGAGCTGGTTTCAGGCTGGCGCTGTGGCGAACCTCGCGCGGGGGCTGATTTCCGCCGCTGATGGCGGCTTTTTCCAGCTCGTCGGTCTCTTCCTGATCTTCCAGCTCCATGAAGTCGGTTACATAAAGGAAGGCGTCGCGTTCCAGCCCAACATCCACAAAGGCCGACTGCATTCCGGGCAGAACGCGGGTGACGCGCCCGTTGTAAATCGACCCGGCCAGGGTGTACTCGTTTTCGCGTTCGTAGTAGATCTCCGCGAGCTGATCGTCTTCAAGAATTGCAAGCCGCGTCTCATGCGGCGTGGAGGAGATGCAGATTTCCTTTGCCATCGTACCTTTCTGCCCGGCGGCCTCAGCCAGCCGGGACACGCGGCGAGGGGGAATGGAGGAAGGCACGGCCAGAAGGAGGGGAGATGGGCGGAAGGGATGCCCCGTGAATCGCAGCTGTTCCGGTTGCCGTGCCGGCTCCGGCCCCAAAGGGCGGTATGCCGTGGCGATGGTCTTGCCAGACAACCTGAACAAACCAGGGAATTTCTACGATACGGTAATCCGATTGCAGAGAGTTTGTGGCCAACCACTCCGAAGAATTCGGCGGGGCCGTTCCACCGCTGGCGATTGCACAGGCGCATTGCGCATGAGAACCGGTGGTGGACTCCCACGACGGTCTCCTGCTACGCGTCAGTCGCAAACGGTTTTCCCGTCTCTGCGTACTCATGAACCCTTGTCCTGCCGGGCGCGCGGTCCATCGGAACCTGGCCGGCTATACTACTGAAAATAAATCCCTTGCTCTGCCGGACTATTCCGGGTAGAAACAAAAGGCACACCGCTGAGCACTGTTCCGGGCCAACCGGCCCAAACTCCGCTCAGTTAACGAACCGGCGCATGCGGACATTCATCGCCACGCCCAGCGCCAGAAACGTGAACAACACCGACGATCCGCCGTAACTCATTAACGGCAAAGGGATTCCGGTGACTGGCATAAACCCGATGACCATGCCCACGTTGACCGCAATCTGAAAGGTCAACACAGCCACCACCCCCATGATAATCAGGGAGCCGGACAGGTCTGCGGCTGTTTGAGCGTTTTGAATCAAACGCATCAATATGAAGAAGTATAGCAGCAGGACGAAAATCGCGCCGACAAATCCGTGTTCCTCTCCAAAAGCGGCAAAGATGAAGTCCGCGTGCGGAATGGGCAGAAAGTCGCCCTGCGTCTGCGTTCCCTTGGCCGCGCCCTTGCCCCAGATGCCGCCCGAGCCGACAGCGATCAGCGACTGCTTGATCTGGTATCCGGTACCCTTGGGGTCGTTGTCAGGATTGATGAAGCTGGTCAGCCGCGCCTTCTGGTAAGGCTTGAGGATTTTGCCGCTGCTCCAGACGCCGACGATCAGCGCTGTTCCACAAACTGACAAAATCAGCGCCTGGCGAAGGTTGATGCCGCCCAGAAAGAGGCCCGCGACCAGAATCGGCGTGTAGGTGAGCGCGGTGCCCAGATCGGGCTGAATCAGCACCAGCGCCATGGGCAGCCCTACCAGCACAAAGGCCCTGAATATCTCCCGCCAACTGAGCGAGCGCCCGCCCAGGTTGGCAAAGTAGCGCGCCACGACAAGAATCAGAATCAGCTTCACCCACTCCGAGGGTTGAAAATGGACCGGGCCGACACTGATCCAGCGCTTTGCGCCCAGCACCCTGTGCCCCACCAGCTTGACCGCGACCAGCGCCAGCAGGCCGATTCCATAGGCCCAGGGAACCCAGTCCAGCAGCCGGTGATAGTCGATCTTCGAGAAGAGAAACATCGCCGCCAGCCCGCCGGCGATAAAAAACATCTGCTTGGTGTGGAAGCCGATGTATTTGGTGTGCAGCGTGGCCGAGTAGATCTCGAAGACCGAGATCGCGCAGAGCGCCAGCACCATCACCAGCAGCGTCCAGTCAAAGTCGCGAAAGGAGAGAAAGCGGCGCATCAGGGCTGCTCCTCTTTTGATGGGGGTTTAAGCCGCGCCACCATCGCGCCGCCCGTTGCCGAGGCTCTGAACGGCTTGGGAAACGAAGGCGCCTTTTCATCTCTCGCCCGAGCCTCCAGAGTCTCGGAGGGCGCAACGATCCGCCCCTGCGAGACAAAGAAATGTCCCGTGTGCAGGCCGGCTGTTTCGCCCTTGCGCGCGGAGTGTTTTCCGCCTGAGCTGGGAGTCGCCCAGACTGCGCCCACCTCGGTCGCGGCGGGAAGCTGCGCCTTCAGCGGCGGCAGATTGTGCTGCAACCTGCGCTGCTTATCGACATACGCCGAGACGATCTGGGCGGCAATGCGCGCCGAATAGTAGCTGAATTCGCCGTTTTGCCAGAGCACGGCGACCACCAGCTCAGGATTGCGCCGCGGCGTAACGCCCACAAACCACACATTGGGCACAAAGGCATGGCCCTTGGCCGTGTGACCCGCGGCATCGTGTCCCACCACCTCGGCGGTTCCCGTCTTGCCTGCGAAATCGATGCCCTCCAGGTGCGCCGAGCCTGCGGTGTGGAAGGCGCCGGGCTGCGTCACCTCGGCCATGCCGTCGGTGATGATCATCCAGTTCTCCGGGTCGATGGGAAAGCTGGCCTCGCCCGAGCCGGGAAAGCTATCCTGCAAGGCTTTGCGATAGTCGGCCGGAAGCTGCTCGGGAAAGACCACATGCGGCCGCACCATGTGGCCGCCTGAGGCGATGCCGCCGATGATGCGCGCCAGTTGCAGCGGCGTGGCCTGCACCGCGCCCTGTCCAATGCCCACCGAGATCGTCTCGCCGGCGTACCACTTGCGATGCTCGTACTTCGTCGCCCACTGCGCGGAGGGCATCAGCCCTGCCTGCTCGCCGGGAAGATCGATCCCCGTCTTTTGCCCGTAGCCAAAGGCCGCGGCGTATTTCGAGATGCGGTCGATGCCCAGCTTGTCGGCCAGCGTGTAGTAGAACGTGTCGCAGGAGTCGGGAATGGCGTTGTGAATGTCCACCGCGCCGTGCTTGGCATCGCAATGGTAGAAGTGGCCGTAAAAGTTGGCTCCGCCGTTGCAGAAGACCTTGAGGTTCTGCGCCACTCCCTCTTCCAGCCCGGCCACTGACATGAGAATCTTGAAGGTCGAGCCGGGCGCCAGTTGCGCCTGAATCGCCTTGTTCATCAGCGGATGGTCGGGGTCGTTGATCAGCTTGCCCCAGTCCGTGCGGTTGATGCGCACCGCAAAGTCGTTGGGGTCGTAGCTGGGCCGTGAAACCATCGCCAGAATCTCGCCGTTGCGCGGGTCCATGGCCACCACCGCGCCATTGCGGTTGCCCAGGGCAAGCTCGGCCGCGCGCTGCAAGTCGAGGTCGATGGTCAGCTTCAAGTCCTGGCCGGGTTTGGCGTGCTGGATTCCCAGATAGCCCACCTCGCGCCCGTGGCTGTCCACCACCACATCGCGCGAGCCGTCCTGGCCGCGCAGCAGCTCATCATAGGTCTGCTCCACGCCCGCCTTGCCCACCACGTCGCCCGGCCCGTAGGCCGCATAGCGCGGGTCGTTGAGCATCTCCTCGCTCACCTCGCCTACGTAGCCAATCAGGTGGGCGGCAAATCCGTCGCGCGGATAGAGCCGCCGCTCCTCGTCAATCGTCTCCAGCTCCGGCAGCTCATTGCGATGCGATTCAATGAAGGCCTGCTCGTCGGCGCTGATGTCCTGCTTGATGGGAATCGGCTCGTAGACCGGCCGGGCGCGATAGCGGCGCAAGGTCGCGCGCAACTGCTCCAGATCGAGGTTCAGCCCGCGCGCAATCAGCGGCAGGTCATCGTCCACATTGCGATTCTGTTCGCGCACCAGGCGGCACGAGACCGATGGATAGTTGTCCACGATCAGCCGGTTTTCGCGGTCGAAGAGCTTGCCGCGCCCAGCCATTACCGGAACCTTGCGGACCCGGTTCTGCTCGGCCTGCATGCGGTAGTCGTCCACCCGCAGCACTTGCAGCCGCCACAATCCCGCCGCCAGCGCCAGCATCATGAACAAAATGCCGTACTGTACCACCGTCAGCTTGAGGGTAGAGAGCTTTTCGCCGCGACTGCCGCTGCTGAAATACATCGTATTTACTAGGATACAGCCGAATCTCCCTGAGCCGTCATCCTGAGCGACGAGTAGCGGAACCGGGGTCCCCAGCGACAGATCTTCGTCGCTGGGGTGGGGAGTCGAAGGACCCGCATTTCGTTCAAGTGCGGCTAGGGTGGGATACACATCGATGCGTTCCCATGAACAATCGTTAAATGTACGGTATTGCGGCTAACCTGCTCACTCTGCCAACTCGCTCACTTCCGCGCAGCGATAGCTAACTTGCTGACTCGCTCGTCACCGCGTAGCGGTGGCTAACTCGCTGCGTTCATCGCAAATTGCCTCTTCCTTCCGCAAAAAACCCGTGCAACCTTGCAGATAATTAAACTCCCTAGGCGCACAATGCAATTATGTTCATCGGCCGCCACTCCCTGTTCCCTGTTCCCTGTTTTAACGAGCGAAGCGAGCCTCTAGCCGCGCCGCAGGTGCTTGCAGGACATGGGAGAATATCGAGCGAGTAGAGAACGAATTTCGAGCGAATAACCCGCTAAAAATGCAAATTCGTTTTTTATTTTTTTGACCATGCAGATAATTTTGCAATTCCGGCGCAGGTTTCAAAACAACCCCGTCTTTGTTGGTGATTTCGTTCGTCGCACCGGCAACTGTCAAGCGAAAACAGGAGAATTTGCCCCAATTTGACAAATTCTCTTTTCTTTCGCTTTTGCCGGCTGACCCGCTGACCTCACCGCCGCCTCGGCCAGGGAAATAATCTTCACCCATTCCGCGCTTTTGCGGAATGGGTGGGAGACCACGAATCTCTTGGCGCGCAAGCGCCCTCTGGCCTCACCGCAGGTGACCTCGGTCAGTCCAAGTGTGCAATAGTAACCAACCTCCAAAGCCAGGGAGTGGTAGCATGAAATCTGACAGATGCAAACAAAAAAGCTGAAAATCATTCCTCTGGGCGGTATGGGCGAGTTCGGCATGAACTGCCTCGCCATGCGCTGGGAAGACGACATTATCGTGATCGACGCCGGGCTGATGTTCCCGGAGTCGGAGTTGCTGGGCGTGGATGTTGTAGTTCCCGACATCACTTACCTGCTTGAAAACAAAGCGCATGTCCGCGCCATCATCCTCACCCACGGCCACATGGACCACATCGGCGGCCTGCCCTGGATTCTCAGCGAGATCAAGGTTCCCGTCTACGCCACCGAGTTCACGCTGGCCTATGTCGAGGGCAACCTCGAAGAGCATGGCTTGCTCGACGAGACCGAACTGATCGAGATCGTTCCCAAGGAAAAGTTCACCATCGGTCCCTTCACCATCGAGCCGATCCACGTCACTCACTCGCTGGTGGACGCCGTTTCCCTGGCCATCGAGACGCCCGTCGGCGTCGTCATCCATACCGGCGACTTCAAGATCGACCTCTCGCCGCTCGATGGCAAGCTCTTCGATCTGCATACCTTTGCCGAGTACGGCAAGCGCGGCGTCCTGGCCCTCTTGCAGGACTCGACCAACGTGGATCGCTCCGGCTACACGCCCAGCGAGTCGGCGGTCATTCCGCGGCTTGACGAGATCTTCTCGCGCACCAAGAAGAAGCTCTTCTTCAGTTGCTTCTCCTCGTCCATCTATCGCATTCGCATCGCTCTTGACCTGGCGCGCCAGCACGGCCGCAAGGTCGCCGTCATCGGCCGCTCCATGATGGATAGCACGGAGATTGCCCAGGACCTCGGCTACATCGACATTCCGCAGGGGCTGATCATCAATCCCAGCCAAATGCGCGACTACCCGCCCGAGCAGTTGATGCTGCTGATCAGCGGAACCCAGGGCGAGCCGATGAGCGCGCTGAGCCGCGCCGCTGTGGACAACCACAAGCACGCCCGCATCGACGCCGGCGACACCGTCGTGCTCAGCTCGCGCATCATTCCCGGCAACGAGAAGAGCATCTTTCGTGTAATTGATCACCTCTATCGCCGCGAGGCCAACGTCATCTACGACAACGGCTCCAACGGCCTCATCCACGTCAGCGGCCACGGCTCGCAGGAGGAGATGCGCCTGCTCATCAACCTCGTCCGGCCCAAGTTCTTTGTGCCCGTCCACGGCAACTACGGCAACCTGCGCAAGCACGCGCAGTTGGCCCTGGATACCGGCGCCGTGGAGCACGCCATTGTCATCGAAGACGGCGACGTGTTGGAGTTGACCAAGAACGACGCCCGCAAGCACGACAAGGTGACCACGGGGCGCATCCTCATCGACTCCGGCTCCAATACCGACGTCGTTGAGGATATGGTGCTGCGCGACCGCCGCATCCTGTCAGAAGATGGCGTCGTGCTGGTGGTGCTGGCCATTAACAAGCGCACCGGCAAGGTGGAGCAGCAGCCCGAAGTGGTGATGCGCGGCTTTGGCGGGGCGGACATCACCGACCAGGCCCGCGAAGTGGTGCTCAAGACCCTCGACGGCCTGACCGCCGAAGAGAAATCCGACTACGGCATGGTCAAGGAAAAGGTCCGCGCCGAACTCAAGCGCCTCATCCAGAAATCCACCGGCCGCCGGCCGATGATTATGCCGGTGATTCTGGAAATATGACGGTCTTCGCTCAAAAAAAACTGCGCCCCAGCTTCTGCCTGAAGGAGCTGGGGCGCATTGCTTTATGCGGTTGGAAATTACCAAAAAAATTCATTTGCCGTCGAACGGCTCGACCAGCAACTCAATCTCCACCTTCGTTTCGTTGACCGCATCCACTGCGGAGTAAACCGTCGTGAGCTTGCCGATGGTCAGCGTGGGAGACAAGACATATTCATTGTTATGAGTAGTCGTCCCAGGTAAATTCGGATCCTGCGCAGTAGGTGCAATCGCAATATCCGATGTATCAATTGATAAGGTGAGATAGACAGCCTTATCCACTTTCCTGAATCTGCGGATGTCAACATCCGTTTTGAGATCGAAATACTGATACTGGCTCAATGTTCCACTCCCGATTTTATAAGGAACTCTGAGGCGGTCGCGGACGGACGGCGAGGCTTGATCGGTAGTGGCCAACAGCGTGTAGCTCTTTTTTGTGATGGTCTTTGCGCCGTCCGTGGTCTTCAGGTTGATGGTGATCCGGTAGGGTTCGTGCGGTGCTTCGGGCGTCTTCTCCGCCGGAGCGGCTTCTTTGGCCGGAGCGAGTGTGATCTCCACCTTCTGGGCTTCAATCTTTTTGTCGTCATCCTGCGCGTTGAGCAGCGGCGCGGCAAGCAAAAGTGCGGCGAGAATCAATGGTGATTTCATCATGGGTTTCTCCTGTTCAGATCAGTGAACTGATTTGGATTGGCTCGATCGCGATCGGCTTGATCTCAATCGGCGGTATGACAATGGGATCGTCGGGAATCGGCGTTATCTCGATAGGCGCATCGAGATCGGGCGTTGATGCAATCAGGGACGCCATCATCTCCGGTTCTTTGGCTGCGAAGCGGATCATGAGCAGCTCTTCTTTGGTCAGGCGCGGACGGCCAAATTGCTCCGGGCGCGCAATGCGAACGGCTACAGCTTTCCGCCGCGCATGAGGATTGCGAACGAGTTGCGCGGGCGACGCAAGCGCTGGCTGGTTCAGGGTTGAACTTCCTGCCATTTCGATGGCTGGACGCTGGACCATCGCAACGCCGGAACGATTGTGCCTGAACCAGAATGGAGTCGAGGCCACGGCAACGAGCAGTGCAAGTGCCACAAACTGCCAGAGCGGCCTCCAGCGCCACAAGCGGGGGACTCTGTTGCTTTCGGCGGTGAGCGAGGCCAAAATGCGCTGCTCCAGCCCGGTCCGCGCGGCGGGCGTGTAACTGGCCAATGCGCCATCGATCAGGCTGTCGCGGTGGTCAATTTCTTCGTTCATGGCTTCCTCCTCTCTGCAATTCCATTTGCTGCGTGAGTATTTGCCGTGCGGTGTGAATGCGTCGTCGCACGGTGCCTTCGGGCAGTCCAAGCATCTTGGCAACTTCAACCAGCTTCAACTCTCCCAGCGCGGCCAGCGCCAGCGGCTGGCGCAACTTCTCTGGCAGTTGGTCGATGCGGGAGTGCATCCAAGCCTCCAGGTTGGCGTCGATTGCTGCCGTCTCCGGGCTTTCCGCCAGCGAGTGCAACTGCGCCGGCAGCTCCTCATCCGCTGGACGCTTCTTCCTGCGCGCTGCCAGCCGCCATGCAATCCGCGCCAGGTAGCCGCGCTCGTCTTCGATCCGCTCCCATCGCTGCCCTCGAAAAAGCTGCAAGAATGTCTCCTGCGCCACGTCTTCAGCGTCTTGCCGATTGCGTGTGACGGCCAGAGCGATGCGATACACCAGTTGCGAGTGCCGCTCGACCAGCGCGGTGAAGCAAGGCCGTGCCTCTTCCACGGAAAGTTCCTGCATGGCTTCTTCCTCGATCACAATGGGAAGCGTACTCTGCATCTTCTACCAATAAAGAGCGCAGAAGTGGGAAAAACGTTCGCCGGATGCTCCAAGTCTCGATATTAAGACCTGGAAGCGGAGCATTTCCGCTACCGGCCTTCCCTTTCCCGCCGATATGGGCGGATAATGGAATTACAGGAGGCGCTGCCATGACCATTCAGGTTGAAATCAGCCCGGAAGCCGAAGCCATACTAGCCGCTGACGCGGTTATGCGCGGCATGGCGCTGGAGAAGTATGCCGGCAAGCTCTTGGAGGATGCGGCAACGCCCTACGCCACCGGCACGGGAATCCTCAAGCCCGGAGATGTGGCAGCCATGACGAAAGAGCTTACCAAGGGATCGGAAAAAATGCCCATCCTTACGCTCGAAGCCAATGAACGTTCCAGCTACTACGAGGACCGCTGGTAGATGGCCGGAGAACTTTATCTGATCGACAGCAACATTTTGATCCGCTGGGTTCAGCCTGGAGACTCTGGTTTCCCGGTAGCAGCAGCGTCTATCGAGTGGCTCGAACGGTCACGCGATGTGCCCTGTTATACGTCGCAAAATCTGGGCGAGTTTTGGAATACATTGACCAGGCCTGCCAATCGAAACGGATACGGGCTATCTCCAGTAGAAGCTAATCGGTGTGCCATTTCCCTTGAATCCCGCCTTCGGCTACTCCCTGACGGACTCGCAGTTCACCAGGAATGGCGTCGGCTGCTGGTGGACTACCGCGTCTCAGGAGTCCAGGTGCATGATGCAAGGCTGGTTGCTTCCATGCGCGTCCACGGAGTCATGCGCATCCTGACATTCAACATAAAGGACTTTGCGCGCTACGATGAGATTGAAGCCGTCCATCCGCTTCAGATGGTTTAGCACGGGACTCACATCATGCCCAACCAACTGGTTTCCCTCTCCGACATCCGCGCCGCCGCTGCCCGCATTGCTGGCATTGCCATAAAAACTCCGCTGGTCGAAGCCGCCTTTCCCGGCCTCTCCGGCTACGGAACCGGCAAGCGAATCTGGCTCAAGGCTGAGAGCCTTCAACCCATCGGCGCATTCAAGATGCGCGGCGCTTCGAACAAGATTCTGCAACTGACCCCTGAGGAGATTCGCCGCGGCGTCATTACCTACTCCAGCGGCAACCACGCACAGGCCGTGGCCTACGTGGCGCGCGAAGTGGGCGCAAAAGCCGTCATCGTGATGCCCTCGAACGCGCCGGCCATCAAGCGCGCTGCCACTCTGGCGCTGGGCGCGGAGGTCGTCGATGTGGGCCTGGCCTCCAGCGAACGCCTTGCCGTGGCCGAGCAGCTTGTCCGCGAACACGGCTACGTCGCCGTCCCGCCCTACGACGACGAGCAGATCATTGCCGGGCAGGCCACCTGCGGCCTGGAGATCGTCGAATCCCTCCCCGACGTGGACCTGGTGCTCTCGCCGGTCTCCGGCGGCGGCCTGCTGAGCGGCGTGGCCGCTGCGGTCAAGCAACTCCGCCCCCAGGCCAAGGTCTATGGCGTGGAACCAGAACTGGCCGGCGACACCGCCGAAAGCTTCCGCACTGGCGCAATCGTAGAGTGGCCGGCGGAGTTGACCAGCCGGACGATTGCCGACGGCCTGCGCACCCAGAGCGTGGGTGTGCGCAACTTTGCCCACATTCAGGCATTTGTGGACGGCATAATCACCGTCACCGAAGCCGAGATTCGCGCCGCAATGCGCGCCATCGTCGCCGCCACGCGCCTCGTTCCCGAGCCCAGCGGAGCGGTAGCCGTTGCAGCCCTGCTCTTCCACGCGGAGGAGTTGCCCGCCTACAAAAAGGCCGTGGCTATTGTCAGCGGCGGAAATGTCGCACCGGAACTGCTGGCCGAAATCCTCACCGAAGCCTGATCGCCCGCGCCAACCCTGCGCAATTACACTTGAATCAGTGAGCAGAGAGGACATCTTCGCGCCGCCGCTCGACCTTGGCCCTCAACTGGGCCTCAGCTTCGCCGAGCCGCGCCATGCCCGCCGCATCTGGCCGGTGCGCGAGCTGGTGGGCCAGGTGCGCGAACTGGTTGAGCAGGAGTGGGGCGACGTGTGGGTCGAGGGCGAAATCTCCAACTACCGCCCAGCGCCCAGCGGCCACGTTTACTTCACGCTCAAGGACGCCGACGCGCAACTGCCGGTCGTGCTCTTTCGCCGCCAGGCGATGCTGCTGCGCTTTCGCCCCGAAGACGGCCTGCACGTGCTGGCGCGCGGGCGGGTGAGCGTCTACGAGCAGCGCGGGCAGATGCAACTGGTCGCCGAGGCGCTGGAGCCGGTCGGAGCCGGCTCGCTGCAACTGGCCTTCGAGCAACTGAAGGCGCGGCTCAAGGCCGAGGGCCTCTTCGACGCCGAGCGCAAGCGCCCGCTGCCCGCCTTTCCCCGCACTGTGGGCATCGTCACTTCGCCTACCGGAGCGGTGATTCGCGACTTTTTGAATATCGTCGCCCGCCGCCACTCCGGCCTCAGCGTGCTGCTCTGCCCGGTGAGTGTGCAGGGCGAGGCCGCTCCCGCCGAGATTGAGGCCGCCATAAACGAATTGCAAGACCTCGTCGATGTCGTCGTCGTCGCCCGCGGCGGAGGGTCGCTGGAAGACCTGGCCGCCTTCAACTCGGAGTGCGTCGCCCGCGCGATTGCCGCCTCGCAACTGCCCGTTGTTTCGGCCATCGGACACGAGACCGACTTCACCATCGCCGACTTTGTTGCCGACCTGCGCGCGCCCACACCTTCAGCCGCCGCCGAACTGATCACCGAGGCGCAGCACAAGATCGCCGAGCACCTGGCCAGCCAGGAGCACAGGCTCGACCGCGCCGCGCGCTTCCAATTGCTGCAAGCTCGCCAGCGGCTTACCCGCCTGCCGGTGAGCCGCGCCGAAGGCCGCATGAATGCGCTGCTCCACCGGATGGCCCAGCGGCTCGACGATTTTTCCTTTCGCATGGGAACGGCATTCAGCAGCCATCTTGGCCATCGCCAGCGCAAAGTCGCCGACCTCACAGCCGCGGTTCTGCGTCACGATCCGCGCCAGGGACTTTCCCAAGCCCGCGAACGAATGCTATCCTGCCGCACGCGCCTCGACCGGACGCTGGAGCGCAGGCTGCGCGAATCCGCGGCCCGCCTCAGCGCTCTCGACGCGCGGCTGCACTCGCTCTCGCCGCTGGCCGTGCTGGAGCGAGGCTATGCGCTGGTGCTCGACACGGCAGGCGGGGTCGTCCGCTCCGCCGCGCAGGTTGCCCCCGGAGACAAACTCGTCACGCGCCTCTCAGACGGCGCCTTCATCAGCCGCGTGGAATCCGCGGCAATCACAAAGAAATGAGCCTATGACCGCACCTGCGCGCAAACTCTTCGGCACCGACGGCATACGCGCCGTCGCGGGCCAATATCCGCTCGACGCAAGCACCATCTACGCTGTCGGCCTCGCTCTCGGCCACTCGCTGCGAAAGACCGACGGATCATCGACACCTAAGGTTCTGCTGGGCCGCGACACGCGCGAGTCTGGCCCGTGGATCGCCGCCACGCTGGCCGCCGGATTGCGTGAGACGGGCGTCGAAGTCGCAAGCGCGGGCGTGGTGCCGACGCCAGCCGTCGCCTTTCTTGCGCGCAGTCATGGATTTCAAGCGGGCGTGGTTCTCTCCGCCTCGCATAATCCCTGGCAAGACAACGGCATCAAGCTCTTCGGCGCGGACGGCTTCAAGCTCGCCGATGCGGTCGAGCTGGCGATGGAGGAGGAGATTCTTCACCACGCGGCCAACTCCCTTGCGCCCGATCCAGCCACTCTGCCCGCCGTCGAGGACAATCCCGCACTCCAGGCCGATTACATTCAGTTCCTTATCGATTGCGTGCCGGGGCTGCGCTTGAACGGCCTGCGCATCGTGGCCGATTGCGCCAATGGCGCTGCCGCAGCCGTTGCGCCGGAATTGTTCCGTCGGCTGGGCGGGCAGGTCACGCTGCTCAATGCCGCTCCCGACGGACGCAATATCAATTTGCACTGCGGCGCGCTGCATCCAGAGGTGGTCGCCGCCGAGGTTCAGTCGAGAGGAGCGGAGATCGGCCTCACCTTCGACGGCGACGCCGACCGATGTATGCTGGCCGGCTCCCATCACAACGTCATCAACGGCGACGCGATTCTGCTGATGATGGCGCGCGACCTCAAAGCACGTGGCCTGCTGACAGGCGATCTGGTGGTGGCGACGACCATGTCCAATATGGGCCTTGAGGCGGCGCTCAAGCGCAGCGGCATTCGTATGCTGCGCGCGCCGGTGGGCGACCGCTATGTTCTCGAAGAGATGCTCAAACACAACGCGGCCCTCGGCGGCGAGCAGTCCGGCCACATTTTGCTGCCCCACCTGGCCACCACCGGCGACGGGCTGCTGACGGCGCTGGTGGTGCTCGACCTGATCGCACGCAACGGTACAAGCATCGAGGAGCTGACTGCGGATTTGAAGGTCTTTCCGCAGGTGATTGTCAATGTGAAGGTGCGCGAGCGCAAGCCGCTCGCTTCGATTCCCGCCGTAGCCGCCGCCATTCACGCAGCCGAAGAGGAGTTGAAGGATTCAGGGCGCGTGGTTATTCGCTACAGCGGGACCGAGCCTCTGGCGCGGGTGATGATCGAGGCCGAAAGCGAAGAATTGATGCGCCGCCACGCCGATGCGATCGCCTCCGCTATTCAGAGCGAACTCAGCGTCTAACCTTCAACCGGTAGCGGAAAGTCGCTTTTCAGGCTTCCAACCGATTGCCACTCCGTCCTGATACACTTTTGATGGGGCTTCAAGAGCGTGTTTCGTTCGCCGGCTCCAAGACAGACCGAGGCACCGGAACGGCCATTTGAGCGGATCTCACTGTCGGCAGAGTGGTTTGGACGTGTTGACGAATTGCGCAAGAGAGCGTCTTTTCTATTTTCGCGGTCTTTTTGGGTGTTGCAAGGGTGAAGTCGGCTCTAGAGCAATTTTGTTTCTTGTGTTTATGATCGAAACGTACAGTCGCGGTCTCCCACCCAATCCGCAAAAACGCGGAATCGATGGGGCACCCATAATTTTGTACGCACTTGAGCTGAAAACGCTCTAATTATTGATTTCCGACGAGTTCGGAAGAGACCGTTTCGCGGCTTGATGAAGGCGGGGCGGGGAGGATTCATGCGGCGGTTCTTGACGCTTGTTTGCTTGTTTTGCCTGGCCGTTCCAGCCGGGATCTCGATCTCCGGCTGCACCCGCAATCCGGCTGCGAACTACTGCAATGGCGCGGGTTACGGGATGAAGATCGGGGATGTGGCCCAGATCACGCTGGGGTACGCTACCACGGGCATTTCCATTGCCTATGGGCAGACGCGCCAGTCTAGCCCTCCCGTCGCCACGAACTGCAAGGGTACCACCACCAGCACTCCAATGTATGTTTATGGCACCACCAACAACCAGTTGGTGGACATCTCGCCAGCCGGCAACATCTGCGCCGGCACGTGGAACCGGAATACCGGCGGCGGCATCGCCAACTACACCATCTGCACTCCGCCGAATCCATTGCCCTCGACCGGCGGCCTGCCTTACGCCACGGCCTATATCACGGCCTCTGCGGATTCGGTGGTCTCCAATCCGGTGAAGGTCTTCGTGCATGCGCCGGTGACCTCTGTCAACCTGGTCACACAACCCTTGTCCGGCCCCTCGCAGCAGTGCTATTCCCAGGGATCACAGGCCACATTCGACGCGGAGGCATGCTTTGTCAGCAACAACACTCAATACGAGCTTTGCGCTCCGCCTTCGGTCACGGGCGCTTTAAAGCCGGTCTATGCCTGCAAGGGAGGATTGCCTCCCGGCGTGACCTCGAGCGCGGTTCCTGACTGCACGGCCGCTGTTGGCTCTCTTACCTACCAGGTAGGTATCGGCAACGTCGGCTCCATCGCCACGAATACCACCACAAACCAGGTGACGATCACCGCCGGACAGCCTGGCACCACCGCCATCACCGCGTCGGTGGCTGGCTCAGGCTCGTCAGCCGGCTACTTTTCCACCTGCCCGCCTGCTTCGATCAAATTAACTCTTGCCAATGGCGAGACCGCGGGCACCGTCACCCTGGGCGTAACGGAGAATCTGGTAACCTCCGTCATCGACAGCCTCGGCAACCCCATCTCCGGCTTGAGCCTGGACTACCAGTCCACCGACCCGATGGACATCACGGCGAACGGCGGCGGAGCCATTGCGACGGCCTTCCCTGGCGTGGCCTCAGTCTATGCCATCTGCCAGCCGCCAAGTTGCAATCCTGCCCCCATCAATGAGGTTGGTGTGTATGGCACGGGCCTGTCCGTCTCCTCCAATCCGGTTACCATCACCACTCCCGGCACGGCCAGCGACTACATCTGGGTCTCGGCTCCCGGCCAGTCGCAGTACGTTGTTCCGGTCGATCGGCAAACAGGCACTGTCGGCTCCACGACGCGCCTGCCATACGTGCCCAATTCCATGTTGATGGACCGGACGGGCTATAGCCTTTATTTTGGCTCTTCCAATGGATTGATGATTTTGAACACCGCGACGGTAGCACTCGGCAAGCAGGACCCTACTGTTCCCGGCGTAGTGCTGGCTGTGTCGCCGAACAACGCGCAGGTTCTCATCAACGACCAGCAGCGCAAGCTCCTCTATCTCTATACCGTCATCACCGGCGCCTCTACGGCGATTGGCGGCATGGGCAACGCCGCCGTCTGGTCCCCCGACGCGAAGACACTCTACGTGACCGACAACGCGGCGCTGAACAGTACGCCCGGCAGCCCGGAACAGGGCATCACCGGCCACACCGACACGTTGTACGTCTACAACGCGGATACCGGCTGGACGACCTACCCGCTTCCGCCAAGCCCGCTGCCGAGTCCGCTGCCGCCGGGTGTGCTGCCGCCGAGTTCACTCCCTGCCGGGTTTCTACAGAATCCCATGCCGCCCAACGTGGCCATTACGAGCACCGTGCAGACTCCCGCCCTTACTATCCCATCCCTGGGCGCATATCTGAGAGGCACACCCACCGTGGCCCACACCTGGTGCCCCAACGGCACGGTCGGCGACTACGGCAGCATGATCTTCTATCCGCAGGGGCCGGCCGCAAGCGACAATTCGGTGACCGTGCAGACCGATGCGCTGGTTTCGACCACCGATGGTCAGCATATTTTGGGTGCGTCAGCAACCGGCGGCCAGGTGACACTCTCCGACATCGGCGTCACCATCCCCGCGTTCAACTGCCTGTGGCCGGAATCCAACAGCAACTATCCGCTGGCCCTGGGCGATTCCCTTTCGCCGTTATTGCTGACCAACACGCTGAACACGGCGCAACTCACAAAGGTGAACGCAACCGCTGTCAATCAGGTGGTAGCATCGCCGGAGTCCAATCTAGCCTTTATCACTTATACAGCGAATGAGGGCAACTCGAACGCCCAGCTGCCTTACTATCAGCCGAACGAGACCACTTCAGGAACTCTAGGCACGGTGGGCTATATTCCGCTGGCGAGCTCTGGCAGCGTCTCTCCCAGCGCGCCCCTGGCCGGCGCATTCACTCCAGACGATACGCTCTTCTTCGTCTCCACCGCGGGCGATAACATGGTTCACGCCATCAGTGTGCCTCTTGTCACTAGTAATCCGGCGCACGCCGACACGCAGCAGATCAGCCCTAATCTGCCGGCCTGCGCGCCTGTCGCCGCCGGCGGCAATGATGCCGGCTGCACATTACCCGCTACTTCGACTGTGACTGTCGTTCCAGCCACGGCCATCGCCGTCAAGCCGCGCTCCGTGACGTAGCTCGCTAAATAGCAAACGAAGGAAGGCCGGCCCAACGCCGGCCTTTTCTGCAATCCTGGCCTTGCACGATAGAATCAAGGAATGATCAAGGGGATTTCCTTTCTTCGTCCTGTGGGTAGCCGAGCGGCCTATGAACGGCTGGCCAGCTTCTTTTCCGCGCTGGGATTTGCCTCCGGCAAGGGTTGGGAGGAAGAAAACAGCAAAGGGGCGTCTTTTCTGGCTCCGCTGGGCAATCTGGAGTTTGTGGACGGCGAGTTTCCTTCCACTGCCGATGTGCTGGTGGAGGTGACGGCGCTGGACACCATCCATCAAGCCGCCGCCGTCTGGCTGCGCGCGCAGGGAAGCGATGAAGCCGTTGCGCGGCTTTTGCCCATCACCGAGACTCACTGGAAGTCGCGCATCTTCACCGTCGAGCCGGAGCCGGGCTTTTCTTTTTCCTTTTGGGCGTGGACCGATCCACAAAAAGGCAAGCCGGTCGCCGTCGAAGGCGATTTCTCGGCCGAGGGCATGAAGTTTGCCGTGATCGTCGCCCGCTGGAATGCGGTGATTACCGAGCGGCTGCTGGAGGGCGCGCTCGACGCCCTGCTGCGCAGCGGCGCAAAGCGGACAGAGATTGAAGTGATTCGTGTCCCCGGCGCATGGGAGATTCCCGCCGCGGCGCGCGCTGTGGCCAACGCAGGCCGGGTGGACGCCATTGTGACTCTCGGTTGCCTTCTGCGCGGCGAAACCGCCCACTATGAGGCCATCTACAACGAAGTGGCGCGCGGAATCGGCGAGTCGCAGCAGGCAACGGGCATTCCCCACAGCTTTGGCGTACTGACCTGCGAGACGCTGGAGCAGGCGCTTAACCGTGCCGGCATCAAGGCCGGCAACAAGGGCTTTGAAGCCGCCGTCGCGGCGATTGAGATGGTCAGCCTGCGCCGCAAGATCGAGCAAGGCGGCGTCTTTTGACCGCCGGAGCGCATCACGGTTCTGGCCGCCGCAAGTCGCGCGAGTTGGCCATGCAGATGCTCTATCAGGCGGAGATCGGCAAGCAGACACCGGAGCAGGTGCGCGCCAACTTCTGGAAGGCCGCCGACGAGGTTGAGCCGGAGGTGCGCGGCTTTGCCGAAGATCTCTTCCGCGTCGCCATCGCTCACCAGGAGCAGATCGACGCACTGCTGGTGGCTAACTCCAAGCACTGGCGGCTGGAGCGAATGCCGGCCGTGGACCGCAACCTGCTGCGCATGGCCGTGGGCGAGATGCTGGGCTTCAAGGGCACACCCTTCCCCATCGTCATCAACGAGGCGCTGGAGATTGGCCGCCGCTTCTCCGCGCCAGAGTCGATCAACTTCCTCAACGGAATGCTGGACTCGATTGCAAAAGGGCTGATCGGGAAGTAGAAGACGCAGGTCGCAGAGATCGGCTCACGGCGCGACTTTTTCATGGCAGATTGGAATTTTCGCCTGGTGGCGCTGGTCGCCCTCATGGACCGAGTTGTGGATAGCGAGCACGCGATAGTTTTCCATCGGAATACTGACAATCCCGCCCTCCCACTCCCGCAGTTTTCCCGCCCAGCTTTTGTTCTTCTGCCCATAGAGGCCTTCGGCGTAGATCACATTTGCGCCCGCGTAATCTACCAGCACCATGCCGTACTCCTGCAGTGCACGGGCAATGGCCTTCTCCTCAGGGGTCAGGTTGAAGCGGGAGAGATCGAGAGCGGGGTCCAGTTGCAGAACCGCGCCTTCGGGAATCCCGCCGTCGCAGGGACCGTCGGTCCAGGCGGCTGGGAAGACGAACTCCTGATAAGCAACAAATTGCGTCGCCGCTGCAACCTTGTGCCTGATGCGCCCGCTCTCGGCCTCGTCGTACATCACCAGTCCCGCGATGATGGGCACACCGGCCGCGCGTCCCGGTCCATGCTGGTGAACGCTCTGGCCGTTCTGCATTCCCAGCTCCGCCGTCGAAAAGACCCCCGAGCCATTCAGCTTGTATTGGATTCCGGTATTGGAGTACCACTGCCCATTCCTGTTGATGGCCTCCCACATATCCCAGGCTGTGTTGCTGCCCCAATCGACGATGGCCATGTGATGGTCGGACTGGGCATCGGAGACAGCGCCATCGGGAATGGGAACCTTCTCTGGAAAGTCCTTCGCATGATGGAAGAAGGTACTGTTGGGCAGAACGGTCTTGAGCGGAGTACTGGCGTCTACCTCGTACACCGGTATCGTGAACCGGGTGGCATTGACGCCGACATTCCTCTCCGCATCGGTCTTCATCAGGCCGATCCAGTAGCCGCTGCGCCGGTCAATCTCTGGATTTGCCGGCAGAGGCTTGTTCCAAAAGCTGTCATCGCTGAAAAGCCGCCGCGGCTTCTTGTCGTGCGCCTGAGCAGGGAGTTGCCTGGCAGAGGGGTTTTCCACCGAAGTTTGCGCGCCACATGGAAATACAAAGCACAGAATAACAGCCAGGGAACAAAACAATTTCATTGCGATTCTCCTCAAAACAGTCTACTCCGGCTTCCTTCCAGCGTTGCCTGCCGCAGAACGCCGGGAAGGGCTTACTCCGTGGCTGCCGGTTTGCGCATCATCGCCGCGGGAAACTGGGAGTTGAGGCGATTGTCGATCCAGCAATAGCCCGACCGCCAGCCCACCTTGCGCGCATCCGCGTTCCACTCCAGGGTACGCACACAGATTCCATCTTCATAGCGATAACGAGTGCCCCAGAAAAGAATATATTTGGAGGAGTGCTGTTCGACATTCTTCCACTCCTCTGGAATGATCCAGGGGTTATCGCGAACATTGTCGATGAAAAAATCGAGGGCATTGGCATTGACTTGAATGCCATCGAACTCCTTAAGCTCCTCTTCGAGATCCGTGCCGCTGACAACTCCCTTGCGCTGAGCCGGCGAAAGATACAGCTCAATCTGGGGCCTCTTGGGAGTAAAGCGCAGGAAGCCGCCCATGCGGTGCTCTATGACCGCAAAGCCGGGCGGCACAAAGACCGGGTCGGCGTCGAGGTCGATCGAATACGTCATGAGTCTTTCCGCGAAGAGCATAGCCGTCCTTTTGCTTCCAACCAAACAGGATACCGCAACTGTGACTCACCTGCCTCGCTTATCGCCGCGTGTAGCCGCGCTCGAAAGCAAGAAGCGGAAGGCGCGGTGCGCGCGCACCGAGATATTCCCGTTTTGGAGCGGAGTTCAACTCTTTTCTGGCCTGAATAAAGATTACATAAAGAATTCACAAAAAAGAATTTGTAAGTTCCTCACGAGTTATTTATGGGTTCTCTGCGTTACTAGAGTTAATACGAAACGACCGGAGCCTTCAGTGTGCGAGTGGATACTCTGAATGGCAATTCGCGCACCGAGCTTGCACCTGAGAAGGTGCGGATCTTTTGGCTCGATTCATTCCACGTCATACAACACAAATCTTTCTTGGAGGAACAGCGCCGATGATGAATACCAATCGCATACTGCAAACGATGGCTGGAACCGCACTTACATTCGCCCTGATGGCGGGCGCGCAGACGCCTGCCCCAGCGACGCCGGATGCAACGCCCGCGCCGGCCGCAGCACCTGCCCCCGCGGCTCCCGCTCCGCTTTCCACATTCGTTCTCACGGGTCCTCTGGCTTGGCTTCCGCCGGCGACCTTTGATGCCGGTCCATTTGGCAAGCTCTCCGTGAACGGCATTGTGACCGGTTATGCTCTTGGCCAGAACAATCCGCTTTCTACGGATGACACAAAGCAGGCAACTCTCAGCAACGGCGAAATCTTCATTCAGAAGGCGGATGGAAAGCTACAGTACTACATTCAGGCGGGCGTTTATACCATGCCGACGCTCGGCGTGCCGTTTGTTGACGCGCAAGATACCGTGAAGAATTTCTACGGGCCTGTTCCGGTCGCTTTCCTGAAGTTGCAGACAGGCAAAAACACCCAGCTCCTTCTCGGCCAACTTCCCACACTGATGGGTGCCGAGTCCACCTTTACTTACCAGAACTTCAACATCGAGCGCGGTATTGTTTGGAACCAGGAAAACGCCATCAATCGCGGCATCCAGATCAATCAGACTCTGGGTAAGTACCTGGCGGCCTCGGTCAGTTGGAACGACGGTTACTATTCCAACCGCTACTCGTGGCTTTCGGGCTCGCTGACTCTTACGAAGGGGCCTCATGTTCTGGTGTACGACGGGATGGGGAACCTCGGACAGACTGTCTATCAAACGGCGGCCACGCCGGTGCAGAACAACGGTTATATGCACGCGGTGATCTATACGTACACCAAGGGTCCATGTATTATTTCGCCGTACTTCCAGTATGGCAAGCTGCCGACCAATGCGAAGGTATTCGTCCCCAAGGGAACATCCGCAACCGGCGGCGCGCTCAACGTCAGCTATGCCTGGAAGAACGGCTTCTCGCTTC
>Ga0302319_10006160_pt1 | contig 23900 bp, 10 predicted proteins | sample Bog_T0_2_FD_203319 | JGI IMG/M metagenome (GOLD analysis project Ga0302319, IMG submission 203319) | Peat permafrost microbial communities from Stordalen Mire near Abisko, Sweden - Bog_T0_2 | ecosystem: Environmental > Terrestrial > Soil > Wetlands > Peat | place: Sweden: Abisko, Stordalen Mire...
CGGCACCCCGAAGTCCGTGCAGATCGTCGATATCAATGGCGACGGCAAGGATGATTTGCTGTTGGTGGATTGGGAAAGCCCCACGCCGTTCCGTTTTCGCCTGCAAACGCCCAATGGCACCAATAGCGGACAATTGGGACCGGAAATCTATTTTAAGTCCGATCCCATTCGCTCCTTCTATGCTGACAACCTGGAAAACGACAAACATTTGTATATCACGACCATCGCCCAAAACACCGGTCGGGCGGAGGTATCCGAGTTTGTGCGCAAGTCGTCGGAAGTTTTGTCCAAAAACCTGAAGCAGGGACAGCTCGCGGTATTGCCGCTGAATAAATCCGATGTCGCGCAGCGCGGCATGTGCTGGGCCGATGTGAATGGCGATGGCTTGCCCGACCTCCTGGTGGCCGAACCCGAGAGCGGGCAGCTATCCGTCTATTTGCAACAACCGGATGGGACGCTGGGCACGCCCAAAAAATTCCCCACCCTGGCCGGGGTCAGCCAGATCGTCGTGGGCGACTGGAATGACGATGGTCATCCCGAAATTTTCTTGTTGAGCAAGGATGAAAATGCCGTTGGCACCACCCGTTTTGATACGAATGGTCACCTCGCCTTTCCCACGCTTCTGCCCTTAAACGGCAAGCCGTTGCTGATGACCCTCGGTGCGCTCAAGAAAAACGGGAAGATCACCCTGGCCGTGATCCTGGATAAGGATGGCCAACGTTCGCTGGCCACCATAACGGCGGATGGCAAAACCAAGACCCAAAAGCTGAGTGACAGTTTCAAATCGAATCCGGTGGCCATCACCATTCACGATGCGAATCAGGACGGTCTGGCCGACCTCGTTATTTTAATTCCCTATGAAAAGGTCAAAGTGCTATTGCAAAGAAGTGCTGGCGACTTTGACGAGGAAGATGTGGATCCGCCCGGCGGGGCGCTGGATCAACCCTGGCTGGCCGCCGTGGACGTGGATGGCGATGGCAAGCCGGAATTGCTTCTGCCCCAGAAAAACTTTGTGCGGGCGGTGGTTTTGGAACAGGGCTCGAAAATCCCCGGAACCACCAATGGGCCCAATTGGGTGTTTCGCGTGAAGGACCAAATCAATGGCGCCGCAAACGATTCGCGGATCATTGGCGCCACCACCGTCACCTCCGGAACGAATGCCATTCCCTCCATCTTCCTCTTCGATGCCGAGCACAAGCAGATCACGCTCTGCGAACGGGACGCGGCCGGGGTCTGGCAGATTGTGCATAACATCGTATTGCCAATGGCTGATTTCAGCATTATTCAAACCGTAAAATTGGGCGGCCCGAATGCCCACAGCATCGCTTTCCTCGGCGAAAGCATGGTGGGCTGGCTGCCGCTGGCGGGGGATGTCTGGGAGTATCACACGCTGGACGGCTACGATACGCCGATCAAGAATGGTTACCTGAATGACATGGTCGCCGGTGATCTAACGGGCAGCGGCCGGAAACAATTGGTCTTTTTGGAAACGGCGAAAAATTATATCGATCTGGTTTTCTTTAACGCCCTCCACAAGCTGGTGCCCGGCGATCGCTGGCAGGTATTCGAGCAGCATACCTTCCGCGGCCGCGACAACGCCTTGCCCGAACCGCGCGAAGCCGCCGTGGCCGACGTCACTGGTGATGGCAAAAACGACCTGATCATTTTGGTCCACGACCGGATTCTGATCTATCCGCAGGAATAAGGCCGGGAGGAATCCGATCGGGTGAAGGGATACCATGGTCAATCGTCTGACGATTGCGAGACGGTATTGATCGCATGCCGTATTCGGGCACAATTCAGTTCGTGCTGTTTAGCCTTTGGGCAGTCGGCTCCTTGCTGCTCGCTTGATTTGTACGCCTTCGTTTTTACGTCTATTTCGGTTCCTTTGGCGCTGGCAGCAGCAGTGATTTCTTACGCATCGCTTGGGCCTGGTTCAGGGTCCGGCGGAACATTGGGCCAAGGCAGGCACGAACGCCGTTGAATGGACCGTCCAACTATCAACCTTTATGCGGTGGACTCTTAAAAACGACTTGCAAATCTTTGAATCCGGACGAAAATGAGCAAAATTAATAAAAAGAGACCCACACCGGTCAAGGGCAACAACCAGATGGGAAATCACAATTAAATTCTTATGAATATTTCCCAGGATGAATTCCGCAACGCGGCGACAAGTTCCGGCATATCGAGTGATCAAGCTGATTTGCTCTGGAAGACGTTGCAAACAAACCCAACCCCGGCCGAAAAACCAAAATTCGATGTCGCTAACGTAGCCTACTATCTGGGTGCGCTCATAGTGATTGGCGCAATGGGTTGGTTCATGAATAAGGCGTGGGAAAGTTTTGGCGGTGGCGGGCTTCTCGCTGTCGCTAGTTGCTATGCGGTCTGCTTCGTATTGAGCGGACGCACATTGTGGCAACAGGAGCTGCACATTCCAGGCGGGCTTCTGTTCACGATGGCGGTTTGCATGATCCCGCTGGCCGTTTATGGCTTGGAACGGTGGACTGGGTTTTGGCCGGCGAGCGATCCGGGACAATATGTTAACTTTCATCCTTACATCAATGGCAGTTGGTTACTGATGGAAGCGGCAACGGTGCTGGGTGGAATTACTGCTCTCCGGTTCTGGCGCTTCCCTTTTCTCACAGCTCCCATTGCCTACGCGCTTTGGTATATGTCGATGGACTTGGTGGATTTGCTGGGGAAGCAACAAGGAATGGGATGGCAAGAGAAGCAGATTGTCTCGGCGGTTTTTGGGGGCGTAATGATGCTCGTTTCCTACTTTGTAGACTTGCGCGGGAAATCTGATGATTACGCATTTTGGGGTTATCTGTTTGGCCTGATGGCTTTTTGGGGCGGCCTGTCTTCAATGAATAGCGATAGCGAAGTCGGGAAGTTTGTTTATTGCTTAATCAACGTTGGACTTATCTTCTGCTCGCTGGTCCTTCGCCGACGGACGTTCATCATCTTTGGATCGTTGGGACTTTTTGGATACCTCGGTCATTTGGCATACAGCGTGTTCTCGGATTCTATCCTGTTCCCATTTGCTTTAACCTTGCTTGGAATTGGAATCATATATCTTGGAGTGCAATATCAACGGAGGAGAAAGGTTTTGGAGCAGCATTTTCGAAAAATTGTTTTGCCGAATATGCGCAGCCTCATCCCAGCTCGTGCTCTGGCTGAGTAGATTATTTCACCGTCGGCTGACCTTTCTGCGGCCGGCTTTAAAAATGTTCGGCTTCGGGATCGATACGACCACAAGAGCCGCCAATGAAAATAATTTTACCCGTCATTAATTGTAAACTTTTCGAGTACATTTGAGCTGTTTACAGCGGCGTATAAGCCTCAAAAGCTCAATGAAGTTCTCCGCGAAACACCGAATCTTCTTGCGCGTCCGGAAAACGATTTTACAAGGCATTTGTGGCCCGTCGCGCCCTTTTCTTCCTGAGAAATTGATGGCCACTTTCTTCCTTGGGATCTTACTCATTTACTAATCCCGCGTTCGCTGGCGCGGACGAATTGGACCAGGTGGGCGACTTCGGGCAGCGGGAGCAGGTCCTGCTCGATTTTTGCCAGGGCGTTGGAAATGGATAAACCTTCCCGGAATAGAATCTTGTAAGCGTGCTTCATTGCCGACTGGGCGGCTTCGGAAACGCCATGACGTTCCATGCCGACTTTGTTGATTGTCCGCGTTTCGGCCGGGTTGCCGTCGGCGATCATGAACGGCGGCACGTCTTGAACCACCTTGGAACAGCCGCCAATCATCGCAAATTTTCCGATCCGGCAAAACTGGTGAACGGCGGCCAGTCCGCCGACCACCGCATGATCCTCGACCGTCACATGGCCGGCAAGGGTGGCGACATTCGACATGATCACATGGCTGCCCAATGTGACGTTATGCGCAAGATGGCAATAGGCGAGAATATGATTGTGCGATCCGACGACGGTGGCCTCGCCATCGGAGGTGGCGCTATGCACCGTGACGTATTCGCGAAACGTATTATGATCGCCAATCTCCGTGCGGGTCACCCCGCCCTTCCATTTCAGATCCTGCGTCTTGAGGCCGATGCAGGCGAACGGGAATATTTCATTGGCCACGCCAAGCCGCGTGTGGCCATCGATCACGACATGGGAATGCAGCCTGCAGTCATTTCCCAAAACCACGTTTTCGCCGATGATGGAATAAGGACCGATGTCACAATTGGAACCGATCTGCGCTCCCGGATGGATGATGGCGGTGGAATGAATCATGTCAGAGGTCCCGGATCATGAAGGTTACGTCGGCTTCGCTCACCAGTTCACCGGCCACTTTGCAAACACCTTTGGCCCGGCCGATTTTGCCGCGAACCTTGACGAGTTCCACCTCGATGATCAAAGTGTCGCCCGGAACGACGGGCTTGCGCCACTTCACATTTTCCGCGGACATGAAATAAGCGACGTGATTCACCGTCTCGCCCTGCTTGATCAGGACGATCCCGGCCACCTGGGCGATGGCCTCCAATTGTAGCACGCCCGGCATGATGGGATGGCCCGGAAAATGGCCCCGGAAAAAATCCTCGTTCATGCTGACGTTCTTGGAGGCGGTAATCTTGTTTCCCTCGATCCGCAGCACGCGATCCACCATTAACATGGGCGGACGATGCGGCAGCATTTTCATGATCTGCTGCACATCCATGGCGCCGGTCTCGGGGATCAGAGTCTCCGGTGCGGCCGCCTTCACCGGGGGCGGGGCAAACGTCTGCGCGGCACGCAAGGGCTTGTTGATCTGCTCAGTCACCCGGCGAACCATCTCGCAATTGGCCGCGTGACCGGGGCGCACCGCAATGACGTGCGCCAGCAGCGGACGCCCCAGCAGCGACAGGTCACCGACAATATCCAGCATTTTGTGGCGGACAAATTCTTCGGGATAGCGCAGCGGTTCGGAGGTCAAAACCGCGTCGTCGCGGATGACCACGGCATTTTCCAGGCTGCCGCCTTTGATCAGACCGTTTTTGATCAGGTACTCAATTTCCTCGAAAAAGCAAAACGTACGCGCATGGGATAATTCCTTTTCCCAGTTATTTTCGTCCAGTTCGACGCTGTAAAACTGCGTGAAACGGCCCTTTTTATCCGCGCTGGTGCAGGTGATCTTGAATTTATCGGAGGGAAACAGGGTCATCACGGACTCGCCCAAACGCAATTCGATGGGTTCCGTGGGAGTATAAAATTCGCGCTTTTCGGGCAACTGGGTGATGCCGGCCGCGAGGATAATCTTGCAGAATTCGCGGGAGCTGCCATCGCCGATGGGCGGCTCATTGGAATCGAGTTCAATGATGGCATTGTCGATGCCGTAGCCCGCCAAGGCGGCAAGCACGTGTTCGACGGTATGGACCTTCACATTGCCCTTGACCAGGGTGGTCGAGCGGTTGGTTTCCCCGATATTTTCGACGCGAGCCTCGATTTCGGGTTTGCCTTCGAGATCGACCCGGCGAAAGCGCACGCCGGAATTGGCGGGCGCGGGCAGGATCGTCATGTTCACCCGGTTGCCGCTATGCAGCCCGATACCGGAAAAACTGGCCGAACGATTAAGAGTCTGCTGGTTGAGCACCGACAGATTAGACAAAACCGACGCCAAATTGGCAAGATTGCTCTTATTGTTCCGTGGTTCATAAATTATACGTTCCTTTTAAAATCAGCGCCGGACCACTAATCACCGCGTTGGGCCAAACCGGTGAATTTTCTCGCCGGATATGCCATTTACCGGTTTAATTTGGCCAGCATGAAACGACAAAAAGCTTACGCCGCCGCCGGCGTTGACATTGATCTTGGCAACAAAGTGAAAGCGACCCTGCCCCAGTTGCTCGCCGCCACGCACCGCCGGGAGGTTTTGGGAAAGGTCGGAGGATTCGGCGGATTGTTTGCCCTGGACGTGAAAAAATATCGGCAGCCGATTCTCGTTTCCTCGGTCGATGGCGTCGGGACGAAACTGAAGATCGCCTTTACATTGGACCAGCACGACACGATCGGGGCGGATCTGGTGAACCATTGCGTCAACGACATCGCCGTGCTGGGCGCCGAGCCGCTGTTTTTCCTCGATTACCTGGGGACCGGCAAACTGGAGCCGCACGTTTTCACCGATATCATCAAGGGTTTTGCCCGCGCCTGCAGCGAGAACAACTGTGCGTTGATCGGCGGCGAAACCGCCCAGATGCCCGGATTTTATCAGCCCGGTGAATATGACGTCAGCGGCACCATTGTGGGCGTGGTCGAAAAGTCGCGCATGCTGAACGGCCAGAAAACGGTCAAGGCCGGGGACGTCGTCATCGGGATCGCCTCGAGCGGCCTGCACACCAATGGGTATTCCCTGGGCCGGAAGATTTTCTTCGAACAGCTCAAATTAAAGCCCGCGAGCCGGTACCCGGGATTGCAAGGGACCATTGGCCAGGAGCTCCTGAAAGTTCACGTCAGCTATGGACCGCTGGTGCAGGCACTGATCAAGAAGTTCAACGGCAAAGCCGACGTGGTCAAAGCCTTTGCGCATATTACGGGCGGCGGTTTTGTGGACAACATCCCCCGCGTCTTGCCGCAGAAGCTCGACGTGGTGATCCGGAAAGGTTCCTGGGACATGCTGCCGATCTTTAAAATCATTGAGACGAAGAGCGGCGTGCCCGAGGAGGAATTATACCAGGTTTTCAACATGGGCATCGGCATGGTCAGCATAGTGTCGGCCAGCAAAGCGGAAGCCGTGCTGAAGTTGATAAAATCGAAAAAACACGACGCCTGGATCATCGGCGAAGTGGTCAAAGGCAGCGGCAAAGCGCGGGTGGTGTGACTTCGCTTTGATTTGCACGAATGAAAATTCTCGTCATCGGTTCCGGCGGACGCGAACACGCGCTGGTCTGGAAACTGGCGCAGTCGCCGCATGTTGCCGAAATGTGGTGCACGCCGGGGAATGCCGGCATTGCCTTGGAACGCCTCCAAAAAAACGGCCATCCGGTCCAATGCCTCACGCTGGGCGCGGAAGACCTGCCGAATATTCTCAGTTTTGCGCAGGAGCGGAAAATTGATCTGACGGTGGTTGGGCCGGACAATCCGCTGGCGTTGGGGATCGTGGATTTATTTCAGGCGGCCGGCCTGCGAATCTGGGGACCGAATCGCAAGGCGGCCGAGTTTGAGTCCTCCAAGGTTTTTTCCCAGGGATTCATGGAGCGGCACGGCATTCCGACGGCCAGGGCGGGCACTTTTGATAATGCCAATGCGGCCAAGGATTTTGCCGCGACCCTGGGCGATCGCTGTGTGGTGAAGGCCGACGGGCTGGCGCTCGGCAAGGGCGTGTTGATTTGCCACAGCGTCGGTGAAGCCAAAGAGGCCGTCGATGAAATCATGGTGAGCAAGGCCTTTGGCGCCGCGGGTTCGCGCGTGGTCGTCCAGGAATATCTGGAAGGGATCGAGGTTTCCCTGCACGCGCTCTGCGATGGCAAGGTGGGCAAACTATTTCCCACTTCGCAAGATCACAAACGCGCGCTGGATGGTGATCTGGGTTTGAACACCGGCGGCATGGGCGCCTACTCCCCCACCCCGTTTCTGACCGGGGTACAATTTGCTGAAGCCGGGCGGCAAATCATGGAACGGTTCATGCGCGGCTGCGAGTTGGAAGGCATTGAGTTTCGCGGAATTTTGTATCCGGGCGTGATGCTCACAAAGGCCGGTCCAAAAGTCTTGGAATTCAACGCCCGTTTCGGCGATCCGGAAACCCAGGTCTATCTTACCCGCCTGGAAAATGATCTGGTGGAGTTGCTCAATGCGAGCGTCGACGGAACTTTGGGGCAAATTGAATTGAAATGGAAACCCGCGGCAAGTGTTTGCGTGGTGATGGCCAGTGGCGGCTACCCCGGCAGTTATCCAAAAGGCAAGATTATCCACGGACTAGAAGCCGCCAACGCCCTGCCGGGCGTAAAAGTATTTCATGCCGGTACTGCCGCCAAAGATAATCACATCGTCACCAACGGCGGTCGGGTGCTGGGAGTCACCGCGTTGGGCAACGATCTGAAATCGGCGCAGCAGGCGGCCTATGAAGCCGTGGAAAAAATCACTTTCGAAGGCGCCCAATTCCGGCGGGACATCGCGGCGAAAGCTCTGCCACGATAGTCTTCCGCCCGACCGGAATTCCGGCAGCGCCACCAGGCTATGAATAAACTGACTCGATGGCTGGCGGTTACGGCGGTCGTCTGGGGCGCAGCCTTATCGCCCCGAATTTCCGCGGCTTCGGAAGTTAAATCCGGAGCCGGGATCTTTTTTGTTTCCCCCCGGGGCAATGATGATTGGAACGGAATCTCCGCAAAAGCGGCCGGTCCGAATGGCCCGAAGGCTTCAGTGAAGGCGGCGTTGGAAGCGGAGCGCCAGTGGCGGCAAAGTGCTAATTCTAAGGCTGAGGCCACGATCTGGGTTCACGGCGGAACTTACTTTTTATCCAGCCCCATCGAGTTGACTCCGGCAGATCATGATTTAATTATTGCGGCTATTCCCGGTGAAAAACCTGTTTTGAGCGGCGGAAAAATAATCGGTGGCTGGCAAGCGGCGGTTCTCAATGGCCAACCGGTATGGGTGGCGGACGTGCCGGAGACCAAGGATCACCATTGGTTTTTCCGCGAACTTTGGGTGAATGACCGCCTGGCGGAAAGCGCCCGCCGTCCCAAAACGGGTTATTACTCCATTGAGAGTGTGCCGGGAACTACGAACGGTTCGCCGTGGAACCAGGGGCAGTCTCAATTTGCCTGGAAAACCGGCGATCTGACGCCCTGGGCTCATCCGCCGGACGCAGAAGTGGTCGAAACGCATGTCTGGGTGGAATCACACCTGCCCGTTTTTGACATGGACACGAATTCGCGAGTGCTCACCTTCGGAAAGCGCAGCATATTCAAGATGGAAACGGGCGACCCCTGGTGGATCGAAGGCGCGCCGGAATTTCTGGATCAGCCCGGTGAATGGGCCTGCGACCGGGAAGCCGGAAAAGTATATTATTATCCGCGTGCGGGCGAAAACATTTCAAATTCAACCGTCATCGCCCCGGTTCTCACGACCGTGCTGAACCTGAATGGCCACCCCGACCAGCAGGAATTTATCGATCATTTGACCCTGCGGGGACTGACTTTTTCCCACGCCCATTGGCTCTTTGCGCAGGATTCAGCGCCAACCCGGTCACCGGCAATGAATTCGGATATTGAAGCCGGCGGTTTTGACCAGGCAGCTATCGGAGTGGCCGGCGCCGTCCGCGGCGCGGGATTGATTTCGAGCCGGATCGAGCAGTGCCGGTTTATTCACTTGGGCGATTATGGACTGGAATTAGCGCGCGGGTGCCGCAGCAACGTGATCAGTCATTGTGAATTTGCCGACCTCGGCGGTGGCGGAATAAAACTGGGGGAGACGAGCATCGTCACGGAATCGTATAACCAGACGGCGTTCAATGAGATCAGCGACTGCTTCATTCACGACGGCGGACGGGCTTTTGCCAGCGCGATTGGACTTTGGATCGGGCAATCTCCGAGCAACCACATTGCGCACAATTCGATTCACAATTTTTATTATACCGGCATCTCCATCGGCTGGACCTGGGGCTATGGGGCCGCATTGGCGGGCGGAAATATTGTCGAATACAACCACGTCCATCATATCGGGAGACTCGCGGACGGAACGGGACCGATCCTCTCGGACATGGGCGGAATCTACACGCTGGGGAAACAGCCTGGCGCCCGGATCACCAATAATTTATGGCATGATATCGCCGGCTTGCGGTACGGGGGTTGGGGCATTTATTTTGACGAAGGCAGCAGCGGCATTGTGGCGGAGAGCAATATTGTCTATAGCACCACCCACGGCGGTTTTCATCAACATTACGGTGAGACCAACCTGGTAAAGAACAACCTATTTGCCTATGGCCGGGACCAGCAATTGCAGCGAACGCGGGACGAAAACCATATCTCGTTTGATTTCACCAACAATATCGTGTTGTTCGAAAAGGAGCCCATTCTGGCCAACAACTGGAACGGCGATCATTTTGTCATGGATGGAAACATCTACTGGCAGACCGGCTCGCATGCAAACCCCAGCCAGTTGACCTTCGCGGGGAAATCATTTTCAACCTGGCAGGAACATCACGATCAACATTCGCTGATCGCCGATCCCTTGGTTAATAATTTCACCAACGGCAGAGTGCGACTGCCGGTCAATTCCCCGGCCACGGGATTGGGAATCCGATCGTTTGACCTGAAAAATGTCGGCCCGCGCGGGCGCTTTGCCGAAACGCAGACGCCTTAATTCAAGTAAAACAAATGTTGATCGCCTTTCACAAGCCCTTCGCGGTATTGTCGCAATTTACCACGGATGGTTCGCCCAATCGCCCGCTGGCGGAATTTGGTTTTCCCAAGGATGTTTATGCCATCGGCCGGCTCGACGCGGATTCAGAGGGGTTATTGCTGTTGAGCGACGAGGCCGCCTGGAATGAACGACTGTTGCATCCCCGCCACGCGCACGAGCGCGAGTACTGGGCCCAGGTAGAGCGCATTCCCACGCTTGCGGCGTTGGAACAACTTCAACATGGGGTACTCATTCAAGGCCGCCGGACGCTGCCCTGCCGCGCTTGGCAACTGGAGCCCCAACCGGAAATGCCGCCGCGAAATCCTCCCATCCGATTTCGGAAATCGGTGCCGGACTGCTGGCTGGGCTTGGAATTGGTGGAAGGAAAGAATCGGCAGGTGCGCCGGATGACGGCGGCCATCGGCCACCCCACTCTGCGATTGGTCCGGGTCAGAATCGGCAATTTTTGGCTCGGAACCCTTCCCCCCGGCGAATGGCGGGTACTGACCCCGGACGAAATCAAAACGATTTAAACCCGTGGCGCGAACTGCGGTCAAAGCCGGGAAACGATACGGCGCAATTGTTCGTTGCTTACTTCAGGTTCCCCCTCCGTCCAAACAACAAAATCAGAAGGGGCGATCTTTTTTTCGATCGTCCACTGCGCCGCCTGGCGATGCTTGATCTGTTCGGGCGTCCAACCGCGGCGGCTTAAACGTTGCCACTGTTGCCCGGCGGAACAGCCCACGCAAAGAATGCTGTCGAAATGGCTTTCCGCTTTCGTTTCAAAAAGCAGGGGAATAACAACGAATCCGACCGTCAGATCGGAACCACGCCAGCGCTCAATCTGGGACAACCAAAGTTCCCGGATGCGCGGATGGAGAATGGACTCCAGACTGTGCCGGGCCGGGGTGCTGGAAAAAACGATTTTCGCCAGCGCAATTCGATCAAGACTTCCATCGGGGACAAAAACGCCGTCCCCAAAAACAGCACGTATTTCCCTCAGTGCCGGTTGGCCCGGCTGCACGAGTTCCCGCGCCAGATCGTCGGTGTCGATTACCGGATAGCCCGCTTTTAAAAGGAAACTGGCGGCGGTGGATTTGCCCATTCCGACGCCGCCAGTTAAACCACAAACTTTCATGCCCGCCAGCTTACGGTACCGTGATGGCGCGATAGAAGCGCTCTTGGTAACCACCCGCGGCTGGATCCGTAAAGTTAAAGGGAACCGTATAAGGCGCCGGATTGGTGTAAATCGGAACCCAATTGATCAGGTTCGTCGACGCTTCCACCACCACTTTTCCCGAGCCGCCATTAATACCAAATTGGAAGGTTCCGCTGCTAAATACAAAACTGCCGGTCAGTTGGAATGGTATGGGCGTCCCGACGTTAACGCTGAGCGAAGCGATATCGTCATCCGCATTATAATCCGGCGTACTGCTCGCAACTTGGGCATAGTTATATATTGCACCGATTACACCAGGAACAGTAACGGTCACCAAAATTTTCGAGCCGGAACCGGACGCCAGATTTCCCACATCCCAGGAGACCGCACTGGAATTGTCGATCACGGCACCGGTATCGGCAACAGCGGAGATAATGGTGACTCCCGGTGGCAATGAATCCTGCACCTGCACATTGGTTGAAATGGACGGCCCAAAATTCGTGACCGTAACAGTATAAGTCAAATTGCTGCCGGGTAGCACCGTGGCGGCGGAGGCTGACATTGCCACCCCGAGGTCCGCCGAGGGACCGACCGGATTGGCCAAGGTCAGCGTCATTTTCCAGCCGTTGGCAATCACGCCCGCATTGAGAATCTGGTCATCCACCACAAACAAGTTCCAAAATCCGTTGGGATTGCCGCCATTTAATGCGGATAAGGTGGAACCATACGGCGGAAGCGGCGCGGAAACATGAAGCGGAACTACGCTAACAAACGCATTGATTAGATTGGTGCCATTCGGAGAACCCCACCCAGTGCATAAATCATAGCCCGTCGTGGCATAAAATTGGTTGGGGCTGCCAAGCCAGGTATTATTGCCCTGCGTAACGTCGTGGAAATCCTTCGTGTAGTTCGCACCTTCACCAATTCGATAAAGCAGAGGATTGATGAACCCGAAGCCGTTGGTCGCTACTCCGAGAGACAATGCGTTTTGATTGATCAAAGCCATGAAGCCGGCCCACAAAGGAGTGGCACAACTGGTACCGCCAAAAATATTCTCCAGCCCTCCGCCGTAGAGGACAAATACATTATCACCGGTCAAAGCCACGTCCGGCAAATTACGCCAGGTGGTTGACCCGCCATTGAGACTCATATTGACGTTGGTCTGCCATGAGGGAATCCCATAGGTCGTGCTAATACCGCCGCCGCTGCCCTGGCCGTCGCCCCAGTTCCAAACGGACTCAAATGAAAAGGCACCGGTGTCCGACGTGGTCAGCGTCGTGCCGCCAACAATGGTAATATAAGGGTCGTCGCAAGGAGTGAACACCGGCCCCACCCAGGCGTCAAAATCCTGGGAACAGTTAAAGAAGGTCTGTCCTTGAGCTGCAAACTGCTTGTAGATTTGTTCCGACGTTAAGTCAATGGGATAACTCCACGAAGCACTCAATTGTCTCACCTGATTACTGGCCGCCATGGAACTTAGAATATCGTCGGTGTTCTCACCTTCAAATACCAGAATTTTTGATATCCCGGGTGCCATGGAAATAACCATTTCGATATCGAGAGAAACTTCACCATTTCCATCTGAGCCCCCCGGACCACCGTTATAGCCGTCCAACAATACCGGGATGACGGGCACGTTGGGCCGGCCCGCCAGCTTTTCATACGCTGTGATATCACTCTGGTAGAAACCGGAATCGAATTGCAATAAACCCACTGTTTGCCCGGTCCCATCCAAAGCTGCGCCAGGAACATAAGCCTTGCGGAAGTCATCTCCCATGTAGCCCCCAATGGGCCCGCTGCCCAGGGAGGGCGAAGTAACATTAGCAGGCCGGAGGTGCAAGGCGGGATGGGGAATTTGGTAGTTGTCCAATCCGCTAATGTGCAAGATCGGCAGGTTCGCCGGCAGGAGGGGCTCAGAGTCCGGCGCAAAGAAAGTGCGAGCCTCCTTGGGATGTGGATAATTACGCAAGGTGACACCCAATGCCTTTTGAACATTGGCAACCGGGGCCGTGACGTCCACGATCATGCGGTTGGGATGAGTGGCCGTCACCGCAAGGCCATTCTGATTGGCAAAATCGATTACGGATTGGTAATCCGCCGTCGAGGGGCCGAATTCCGCCGTGAATTCATCGGGGGTCAAAAACTTGTGGAAGTTGGTGCTCGACGGATCGTTGAGTTGTTCCAGCAGGTTTGTGAGGGCCGCCTGATTCCGCAACGGCAACCCGATTGCCAGGTGCAGCGAATTGGTGGACGCCAACACCCCCGTGGAGGTCAATTGCCGGACAACCGCCGGGACATGCCCGTTGACGGGCGCCAGCCCGTTGACCGCCGCAAAGGCAGCCAAAGTGGACAACGCCATTCCCAGACCGATGGTTAAAACTTGCTTCCGCATTAAATTCCTCATAAACGCTAAAGACTTGAGGTTCTCTCACCAGCCACAACCGCGGCCGGAAATTGTTTGAATTTTAAATTGTTGCCGATCATGGGAATATAATTGAACCAGGGCTGTAATAAGCGCTCGGTTTATTGGTTCCAGTGGTGATCAACCCGCTTTGGGGCAGCGAATTGGTCGCCGCATCGTCAAAGGTAAGGGTAATATTGGCCACACTCTCAGAACCACCGACGTGAGACATGAGCAGCGTGTCCTTTTGGTTCGGGGCGACGAGCAGAACGTTCACGTCGCTGATCGAACCGTGTGACAAGTTGGTCAAGGTCACAGTAGTCTTATAGATAAGACCGTTCAAGTTACTGACCAGAATCGATGACGGGTACGGACTCGCGATATTCAAATCGTTGATCGTAATCGAAGCCGTGTTCGAGAACGTCAGGGTCCAGGTTCCCAAAGTGTAGCTGAACAAGGCGGTTCCCAAATTATTGGTGCCGTCCGCCAGATTGAACGTCGCCGTAATCGGCTGGCTGTTGGTCCCCTTGGCGGTGAATGAGAAGGGACGTGAGACGGCCGGGCCACCTACCAGCAACGGACCGTAGTATTGCGTTCCCGAAGGATTGGTGATTCCGTTGGTCGCCAGCAAGGTGGCTTGGAGATTCCCAATATTATTGCCACCAGCCGCACGGAACCCGAACAGCAGCGTGACCGTTTCGTTCGGATCGATGATTCCATTCGGCGGGACGAAGCTTTCGGCGGTGAGAACCGAACCGGCTGATTCCACAAAACTACCCGCCGTATCATGAATTGTGAGTGTGGCACTATATGGAGTGGTGAGAATACCATTGTTGGGAGAAGAAAGCTCCAGCAGCACCGTCTTGTCCGGTTCAACCGTATTGTTGGCAATGACCGTTACCAGGAAAGACTGTGAGGTCACGCCGTTGGTAAATACCGCCGTACCGTTGGTCGGAATGTAGTCGAGACCGGCCACACCCGTGCCATCGGCCGTGGTGAACTTCACGGTGCTGGTCAGGTTCGTATTGTCCGTGCGCAAGATCGTGATCAATGCGTTGACGTTGGTACGATTTGCCGTATAAAACGGCGCCGAGAATTTCAAGCCGGAATTGCTGTCAATGATCTTGATGGTTTGGACATACGGTGCCACTAATTGGCCGGGCTTCGTCGGGCTCGAAAGCGCAATTGAGAAACTGCGATCGCCCTGCACCAATTGATTATTGATGATCGGGACGATGATCGTGTTTGTGCCAATCCCGTTCGTGAAGACCAACGTGCCGGACACGCCCGTATAATCTTCCCCGGAAACAGCCGTACCGTCAGTAGTCGCATATTTGACGGACAACGGAATGACGTTCGTGGTGGTTAATACCGGTTCAATTCCAGGATTCGAACAGATCACCGTTACCACCGCTTTCAAATCTTTCTTAAACACGCTCATATTTGCGTTGGTAAAGCTGAATCCGGCGTCACCGTCCTGCTCGATAACAATTGCATTCGTTATGCCTACGACTTGGGAACCGTTGGTGCCTGTCAAATTGACACCAAAGGTCAGGTTGCCGGTGACTTGCGGATCATCGATCAGTGGAACATCAATCGATTTCAACGTTTCACCAGATTGGAAGGTGAAAGTACCGTTGACCGGGGTGTAATTGACACCCGGAATGGCAGTACCGTTATTCGTGGTCGCGTAATTGACCTGATAAACCCCGTTCAGGTTGCCGATTCTCTGGACGAAGATGGCGCCATACGAATTTGTTTCGCTCACATAATTGGTGGCAGCCACAAAGCTGAAGCCCACATTGCTATCCTGAATATTGACCACGGCGGTGGACGGAGCCACAAGATTGGCGCCACCATTGACATTGGTGAGAACCACCGAGAAATTAACTGTGCCCTGGACAAGACTGTTGGCGACCAACGGGATATTAATCGTCTTCACCGTGTCGTTGGGATAAAAGGTCAACACACCACTCTGGGCAAGATAGTTGGCATTGTTAAGCGCAGTGCCGGGAACGGTGTAGTAACTGACCGAGACGTTGCCAAACGATCCATTACCGTTGGTCCGAATCACAGATAATGAGGCGGTGCCATCCGTCTTCGTCACATAGAAGTTATTGGTCAGAAAACGAATATCGCCCGGGGTGGAAACGGTATCTTGAATAATCAGCGTCGCATTGGAGGGATTATATAATAGCGTGTCAAAGGCGTTCGTGAGACACATCGCAACGGTGGTATTTCCTTCCAGGATGTTGTTATTGATTATCGGCACCTGAATGATCGCATCCGATTGGCCGGGAACAAAGGTCAAGGTGCCGTTCGTGGCCAGATAATCCGTACCCAAGAGCGCCGTGCCATTGGTGGTCGTAAAGAATCCAACGGAGCAGGTCCCGCTGTTGCCGCCAATGCGGGTGATATCAATATTGGCAAAACCATCCGTTTTGCGGGCACTGAATACGGTTTGCTGGAAGCTGACCGCCGAATCCACGTTGGAAATCACGAGGGTGGCGGTGGATTGCGAACCAAATCCGGCTGGCGGTGTGGGATTCGATAGGGCCAAATTCACGCTCATGGGATTGGTATTAACCACTCCGTCGTCAAGGACCGGCACGAATACCTCGCGATTGACTTCTCCCGGCGAGAAATCAACGTTCGTGTTGACACCAATATAATTCACCCCGTTTACCACATTCTGTCCGTTGCTGGTGGAGAATTGGACAAAAACATCGCCGCTACCGTCGGCGTTGGTGCCACTCGTCCCGCCTTCGCGAAGTATCGTGATACCAGCGAAGGAGCCGTTTTCATTAACATAATATTCAGCCGAACTGAACTGGAACGAACCCGAGCCAACCATGGAACCACCGTAAATACGAACGATATGATTGTAAGATTGACCATCGTAATGGGTGAAGGCACCACCGAGGATAATCATTCCGTCAGCCGGTTGAACGATGATCGCGTTTACCGCGCCATCCGCTCCCGTGCCGAAGTTGATCGTCGTATCCACCGCTCCGTTCGGCAGCAAACGCGTGACAGAATTCCGCGTGATGCCGTTGTCCAAGGTAAACTGGCCGCCCAAAAGGATGCGATTATCCGGTTGAATGGTGATGGCACTGACCACTCCATTCACGCCACTGCCAACATTCGCCAGGAAGTTTGCATCCAATGAACCGTCGCTATTGAGCCGCACAATCCGGTTAATGGCCGTGCCATTAAAGTTCGTGAAGTTTCCGCCCGCCAGCACCCGTCCGTCCGGCTGAATGGCCAGGGAATTAACGATGTCATTGGCGCCGGCGCCGATCTGGAAGGTTTGGTCCACGGACCCGTCTTGATTCAACCGAACTAAATGATTCTGGGCCAGACCTTGGTAATGAGCGAATGCTCCACCCACCAGCACTTTGCCGGCAAAAAGTGAATTCGTGGGATATACGGCCAAGGCATAAACCGTGCCATCGAATCCGGTACCGGTAGCGAGCCCGGTATCCACGCTTGCGTTGTTATTCAACCGCACCAAGTCCGAAGACGTGGCGCCGTTGAACTTCCCAAAGGTTCCCCCGACGTACAACTGACGCGAACCGCCGACAAACGTTTCCGCCAGTGCATTGACGCTCCCCACTGCGCCGTAACCAATGCTGAAGCTGCTATCCAGCGTTTCGTCGGTCATCAACCGTGCCAGAGAGCTGTCACTCACCGTGTTCACGGTCGTAAAGGATCCGCCAATCAGCAATCGATTATCGGTTTGGTTGAGAACCGAAAGCACAGGGGCATTCGGACCGCCACTGCCAGTCAAGAATGACCTATCCATCGACCCATCCACTCCACTTAACCTCGCCACATAATTCTGCGGGGTTGAGCCGACAAATTGGAAACTTCCGGCAACCATGATGTTCGTCCCCTGCAGCGCCATCCCCGCAATATCGCCATTCACACCAACCGGGCTAAAGGTGGTGTCAACCGAACCGGGTGGACGGTTGAACGTTTGCGCATCCTGAATTTGCACGATGGCGTTACTCGGCGCCCCCAACGTGGCGTTCACCACATTCGACAGACTCACGATGAAGTTGAAAGGAATGGGATCTTGAACACCATCGTCAATCAAGCGGACCGTAAAACTAGCCGCCGTCTGGTTGGTCCCAAAATTCAGGACGCCGTTGGTCGCCACATAATTTACCCCCGCCGTGGTGGCGGTGCCGTTGGCCGTCGCAAATTGAACTGAGACCGCGCCAGCCGCGCCACCCGTGCGAACCGCGGTGATCGTCGCATACCCGCCATTTTCATCAACGTTGTAAATGGGTGCGCTTAGGTGAAGGGTGCCATAACTATTGTCATCCAGTATGGTCAGCATGGCGTTTGTAATCAGACCCAACAAGGCTGGGGCACCGACGCCATTCAGGATCGGCTGGGAAAGATTGACCGCAAACTGGCGGTTGGTGCCAATCAACCCGGGATTCAGCAACGGAATGGTGATGGAGCGCGGGGATGCGTCACCACTGTTCCAAACGAGCTGGTTGGTGGCGCCAATGTAGTCAATCCCGCTGACTGCGGTCCCGTTGACCGTGGCATAGGATATCTTCAATGTCCCCAAATCACCCGAAACACGGTTGACAACAAAGGTGATCGAACCCGAGCTTTGCGTGCCAACATAATTGCTGGCGCTTAAGGTCAGGTAACCTTGAAAATTGGGATTTACCAGCCGGACAATGGCATTTGAAATTCCATAAGCCACTCCGGTGGTCAGCCGGTTCAACCGCAAGCTATAATATTTTTCGTTATAGTTTGTGTAATTAATGCCACTGTTAATGTTGGTAACGGTGAAGATGTTGGTCTGCGCATTCTGAATCAAGGTTACGGGCCAATTGGCCAAAAGCTTGTAATCAGTGCCGACCAACGCCGTTCCATTCGTCGTCGAGGCATATACCGTCACTTTACCGTAGAATCCGTTGCTTCTCACCAGCGTGATGGCGGTGGTCAGATTGGTCGCGATGTAAGTGTCTTGTGAGAATCCTAAAGTCCCGACGGTCTGACTATCATCGAGCAAACTGAGCGTGGCGGAAGAACGGCCCAATGCGCCGCCCACGGGTATAGGCTGGCTGCCCAGATAAAACAAATCCGATCCGACCGGGTTCGCCAGTTGGAAATTCGCGGACAGGTTGCCGGAAACATTCGCATCTTTCAATACGGTCACCGTAACGCCCGAAAGATTATTGATTTGTGCGTCAGCCAGGGTCAGGAACAGTCCGTAGACATCCTGCGCAAAACCGCTCGTGCCGCTCAAGCCATCCTCCAATTCGCGGGTGGGATGGGTAATATAGCGGCAGCACAGCCAATAAAGCGGCGGCAGATTGCCGAAAAGGTAATCCTGCCCACTGAGCGCTAAGCCGGGCTGAACGGAAAAATTGGCCGAGATCGGACCCAAAGTTCCATTGTAGCGGCTCAACCCAACGGACATGGCGCTTTGACTGCGATTTCCCGAATAGCTGGAGGACGCCAAACCAATGTTTCCAGGTCCGGGAGTGGAACCACCGATCAATCGGGCGACGTTGCTGCGATTGCGCACACCGTCACGCACCTTCGGTTCAACCCACAAATTCGTATCACTATAACTGAGGGGGTAACCGAACTCGGTATCAATGGTGTTACATACATTGGTATTTGCCTCACCACCGCCAACCTGGGAGAATTGGCCGCCAATCAGAACGCCGCCATCGCTCATGATGCCAGCAGCATAGACAGCAGGGGTGTCATACGAATAAATCTTCTTGAGACCGGCGAATTGATTGTAGCTGGTGTCCAGGAAGGTGGTATCCAAAGTGCCGTCATCATAGAGCCGGGCGAATCCGGCCCGGCGGGTGCCATTGTAGCTCGAGAAATCGCCGCCAATATAGATCGAATTGATATTGGGGAAGACGGGGGAATCCTGAATGCAATACACCGAACCATCGGCGCCAGATCCAGCGAAGAATGTACTGTCAACGGTGCCATCCTGGTTCACGCGTACAATGTGATTGGCCGCAACCCCGTCGTATTCGCCAAAAGCTCCACCCACCAAAACTTTATCGTCGGGTTGCCAGCAAAGGGAAAGAATTGAATTATCCACGCCGGAAACGGGGTTAAAGCTCGTATCCAAGACGCCGGTGGTGGTCAGTTTGGCAATTCCTTTAATGCGAGAGCCAGACACAATGAAATCACCACCCACGAAAATGCCCGACAAGGAACTTCCCGTGGTGATGGTACCGTTATAATTCCAGGTGCCTGGCGCGGCCGCGCCGCCATAGTTGGCCACGACCGTAATCACGTTGGTCACCAATCCGTTCGTCGGCCCGAACGGCATGCTCACGTAGGCGGCCGAAGGGTTCGGAAGGGAATCATAAATCAGCACTCCATTCGTGCCACCATAATAGATTTGAAAATCATTCGTCGTCCCTTGGAGACTGGTCGAGAACAGCGTAATATTTCCCGAGGTCGCCCCGCCAATACTAAGCGATTGGTCAAATTCATTCGTGCTGTTCGCGGCGCTGGCGCTGAAACTCTGATTGCCGCTGGCGGGAAGCGCCACCGCATTGACCGGACCGTCCAGCAAGGTTCCCGCGTCGAACGTGGTGTCCAAAGAACCGTCCACATTTAACCGCGCAACATAGTTGCGGACAATGCCATTGATGTTGGTAAAAGAACCGCCCAGCACAATTCCTCCGTCTGGCTGCACCGCCAACGCCAAAACTGTTCCATAAATGTTCGGTGTGAACGTGGCATCCACTGAGCCATCCGGGTTTAACCGGACAATATTGTTGCGGGGATTGCCGTTATAAGATGTGAAACTGCCACCCAAAATGTATCGTCCGTCCGGAGCGACCGCCACGGCATCGACAAAATTGCCCGCCTCGACTCCGACACCGATTCCCGGATTAAACGTAGCATCCACGGAACCGTCGGCATGTGTGACCACCACGCCATCACGGGAAACGGCGTTATAGGCTGAGAAGGCTCCCGCGACCAGCATTTCGTTATTGGTCAGGCTGGCAACGGCATAAACATCGCCGTTCGCTCCCGGGTTCGGGTTGTTTTCCTGATCCGGCGTGTCCGGGACCAGCTCCGGAAACAAGGCCAGACTGCGGTTAAAATCCGCATTGTAAAATTCGTCCACCGATCCCGCCGGAGGATTCTCATCATTAAATAAGATCGTCACGGTCGTTTCATTCACCATGCCGACCAGGGCCGGCACGGTCTGATTGTTGTAGGAGATTTCCTGGTATAACTGAATCTTAAAATCCTTGTTAAACTTCGTCAGCGCGGAATTGGTTACGGTAAAGGAAATCGGTTTCGGGTGAAAGTCGTTCTGGCCCCAGGAAAGTGTGCCTTGCGTGAGGTTAAAATCCGAATTGGTCCCTCGAATTGGGCTCCAGGTGGCTGGGGTGGGCGTGGCGTAGTCGGAGGCCGCCTGCAGCGGAAACCGGTTATTCATTTCCTCGCTGGCGTCCTGGTCATCAACCAGGTAATTGTTGACCCGGTAATTGATGGTCTGTGCACTCGTGTTGGTCCCGGAACGTTGCACGTAGATGACCACCTGGGTCCATGGACTATTGGTCCCATTCACGTCTGCCGGCACCCGATAATTGGCTTTTTCGAAGTTAAACAAGGCATTCGTCGGAAAGCCCGCCACGTAATTCGTGGTATAACTCGGAGTCGTATTCGTGCCCGTGGGCGGGTTCGTGACCACCAGCGGACTCAAGTCGGGACCATAAGGATCCGCGTTAATATTCAAAATGCGAACCACCGCCGTGCTGAAGAGCGGGTCAATCCGGGGTGGAGCAACCGAACTCGAATCCTCGTACCCGTCGAGTTGCGGATTCGACAGTTGAATCCCAAAAGCCGTGTTATTGGTGTAGTTGCCACTCTGGAAGGAACTAAATCTGTTCAAAGGAACCAAGATCGTCTTGCTCATTTCGAAGTCGTCAAACACCAGCGTGTTTGTGACGGGAGAGTAATCCACCCCGGCAACGCCAGGAGAATCGAAAGCCGAATCAGCCAATAAGTTGGTTCCATCAAAAGTAGAATAATTGACCGTCGCCCGTCCAACCGCTCCGCCCACCCGGGTGACAGTAACCAGGACCCCGGGAGCATTAAAGGAATAATACGTGAGCACCACCGAATTCGCGTCGTCCGACGTGCCGTTGGGATAAGCACTCTCAGTCTGGGCGGCTTCATATAATAGAAGGCCGGAGATGGGATCTACATTTTCGCTGGCAAATCGAAACACACCCGACGGCTTATAGGCCCAATTCAGGGCAACCGGACCGCGATTGGTTCCTTTGGTGTCCACGGCAAAATAATACGTAGTTCCCATCTTCGCCGTGAAGTGAAGTTCGCTGGGACCGTAAAAAGGATAAGGATAAAAATTGTCCGGCGATTCGTTCGGCTGCAGGCCAAAAGCTAAAACACCTTCCCCACTGCCGCTGGCCAAAAATCCCGATCCGGATCCGATCGTTTCGCTGGCCAAACTGCTGTTCACTGGGAAAGCGTCGTCGTTGGCGGAGATTTGCACCAAGCTGGATAAACTGCCACCCGAGTATACGCCGACCACCGTATCGATTGCCTGCAGAAAGAATAAACCCGAGTCACTCAATTGGTTTCCCAGCGTATCAAGCGTCACTTCGCCGTCCTGCGGCGCCGTCCATTGATACCAGAGCGGCGCGGTAGCGGCAAAACCACCAATGGTCACTCCGGCATCCGGCACCGAGAGACTATTGTCGTTGGTCACCGATCCATACACCGTGCCTGGCAAAATTTGCGCGTTCGCAAAGTTTGTTTGTGCTTCGGCCTTGCCCCCCACCAATAAAACCAAGCTGGCCAAAATTGAATAGAAATATCTGGCCCCGGTTACCGATCCGGCACCATTACCTGACCTGCCGAAGCTAATCAATTTACGCATAATCTCTGAAACCAAAAAAGTTCTGTTTATTTCCGCCAAACGAAATTCTTCACGTTCTGTTAACCCTTCCTGAACCCACAGTGGCCGTTTCTCAACGGTCAGCCTGAACGACAACATCCAAATTACCGCCGATTAAAGGCGGTATTTCAATGGCCGTAAAGTAGTTGGTTATTCGGCGTAACCCCAACTTTATAATAATGAGGTTGCACCAAATTCACGGGATCCGCTACTAAATTCGTAATCGGCCACCCGCCCACGGGTGGCACCGTCGCCGGACTGACAAAATTTGTCAAGACACTCCAATTCGTGCCGCCAATATCCGTGGTGTAATACACAAAATTGGTGGAAGCCGGAATGCTGTGCCAGCTAATCAAGGTCTCGAGTGTTGGAGCATTCGTAACCTGCACGTTCAAATCAACTTCCGATGCCGTATAAAATGGGTTCGGGTCATTTGCGTTCACGATCCCATTGCCATCAGAATCAATCAAGGTGCTTTGGGCCAGCGCCACGTTGACGAAATTGGTGGTTCCGTTCGGAGAGACAAGATTGGTCCCGCTGAAATAACCGCTGTAAGTGGGAATCCACCGCAGTCGGCCCCCGTTGGCGCCCGCCCGGCTGGCCTTATCCAGCTTCTCCGCGATGGATGTTCCCAGTGCAACTGCCTGGGCAAAATAAACTACCATATTGGTGTCGATCGTCACAAAATTGGTAAAGTCGTAGCTGTTGTTCACCCCGTTTGTGGCAGTATCAGCAAATTCCAGATAATCGATATAAATGGCATTACTTATGCCGACGCCGGTGAAATTAAACTTGCCGTAATGACCGCTATTTGTGGTCGAATCAAGTATCAACCGCCCAATAGCCTCATTATTGGTAAAACCTTGATTCGACAGACCATAATCAATTCCCGCCCAGGTATTAACTAACCTTCCTCCCGGCGAAATGGCGTCAATGGTCGTCCCCAATAGGTCGCCGGACACAGGTTTTGAAAGCAAGCTAAATCCTGGCAGGTTGCCGAAACCGCCGTAAGCGCTGCCAAGTGTCCAATTGTTGCCATTGGTGACACCGGTGTCTGTCAAAAGTTT
>Ga0302319_10006162_pt1 | contig 23896 bp, 27 predicted proteins | sample Bog_T0_2_FD_203319 | JGI IMG/M metagenome (GOLD analysis project Ga0302319, IMG submission 203319) | Peat permafrost microbial communities from Stordalen Mire near Abisko, Sweden - Bog_T0_2 | ecosystem: Environmental > Terrestrial > Soil > Wetlands > Peat | place: Sweden: Abisko, Stordalen Mire...
TGAGATTCGAACTCACGGCCCCTTGCGAGGCAACGGTTTTCAAGACCGCCGCATTCGACCACTCTGCCACCTCTCCATAGCCATGTCCCACCATACTTTTAAGATTTTCAATTATACACATCTTCCTTACTTAAGGAAATTAAATTTGGTTCTTTAACCTGTACGGCAAACCATCTTCCTGGGCCTAAGTGAGAGGTTCATAAAGTTCATATAAATAAAGCGAAACACCTGGCCTTTTAATTTTTAGCAATAATTTCCCCCGGTCATCAAAACAATCCTTAATAAACTCCCCTGTTTGCAGATCATACAGATGGGAAAGCATTAACCATGTCCTTTTCTTGAACCTATGTACCCCTTGCTTTAAAACAACCTTCTTTCGATACATAGATGTCGATAAAAAGATATCATTTTGCAAAGATACAGCCCTAAGTATCAAAGAAATTCTATTATTTTCTGAACTATCAAGAAAATATCCCCCAATATTGGGGGAAAGATCAAAATGATAATACATTAAATAATAGGCATAGGCATACTGAGCGGAATTATTCATATATAAAGAATCGCCGGGAAATTGTTCTTTTTGTAAAAAACCAACGATCGGCCTCATTTCCTCGCGCCCCTGAGGGCTTATTTCATTCGAAATAGCGCTCTTGAACGGCTCTCCCATCAGTACAAAGAATATAAGCACCCCCAAAACCAAACCGATCTTCCCACGGCTGGTGATCATGCTAATGGCTTGAGCCATAAATAACAACGCGGCCGGTACCAGGAATAGCAAAAATCTTCCATAAAAAGGATACTTTCTTAATCCTGAAGCCACGATCATCAGGACCATAGGCAAAACCAGCATAAGAAATATTCTTTTATCAATTTTAAATATTCCTATAGCTCCTAACAAAAACATACTTAAGGCCAATAGTATGGGCGATACTCCCAGAGGGTCTTGAAAACAATCTAAAGTGTTTTTCCATATCCATTCCCATCCCCCTAAAGAAAATATTCCGCCACTGGGCATAAAATGCGTTAAGGTCGAATTGATACAAAATTTACCCATGGGCGTGTTTTTATCCACCATCACCTTTAAATAAACAACATAGATCAAAATAAAACATGCCGCCCAAAGAATATAGGTGAACAGATATCCCCACCTTACTTTACGCTCCTCACTATTAAATAAAAATAGGGTCTGGGTAATGGCGATACCCCCTAAAATAAAGATCGCCGTATGCGAGATATACATCCCTATCATTCCTATCAAGGCAAAAATAAGGACACGTCCTGTACTGGCAGCTTTAGCTTGAAAATAAACGGCTGCCAAATACAGCACGATCGCCACCATCACCTCCCCTGAGTATTGCTTACATTGGGCAGAATAATTGATCAGAGACCCGGTAAAAATAAACAAACTTAAAGCCATCACCGCGGTTATTTGACTTGTCCATTTCTTCAATAAAGCCCAATAAAGAATTACGGCCAGGCTCCCACATAAAAATGGGAATAAACGCAAAACATACTCGCTATTCCCCCCTATATTCACCAACGATTTTTCTATCAGTAAAAAACCTGCGGGAGGGATCGCGGGCAGGCCTACATAATTAACTTTGTTCAAAAAGATCTCTTTAAAAGTACGGGTGAGGATATCATTGGCCACCCATGCTTCATCAACCCACAGGGAACGGTTATAAATATAGTTGCTCAGACGTAATATAATGCCGAGAAGGATCAATAGCAGAGGGAATTTTCGAGAAGTTAAAAAACGGGAAAGGAACGCCCAATTATTCATTTAGTTTCACGCGAGAATTTTAATTTCAATAAGACGGTATACAGGAGCAATGCGCCAAAAGTCGTAAAAGAATAATAACATCCAAAATTCTCTGACAATTTACCAAAAATATCCCTGGACATAAGATTCGTACTAATAAAGGCGGCGATCAGGGCAAGTAAAACAAATTTGTCCTTAGCTCTTCCCACGACCGTATACTGGATCAATAGCATATAGGCCGGAATTAATGAAACGAAATTGATCATCCAGCTATTTGGATTAAATAAGGCCAGACAGATCATCAATAAAGCGGAATTAATGGCCGTATCCCGGGACTTATCCCTTCCAGGCACTAAGATCACCAAAAACATTAATAGAGCCGCTATATGCCCTAATAAAAAAGCTTGATCAAAACTTAAAGATGCTACCTGGACATTAAATCGCGTCGGAGACAGATACCTTATCAGCATTGAAAAAATAGACTGATTTTTAAAATCAATATAAGAAAATTTATCCAGAGATGTGGCTATGATGGACGGGATCCAAGAAAATAAATATGAAATGTCCCTATGCAGTCCAACAACCACCATCGGAAGCAGTAAAAACAAACCAATAAAGAAAATCGTCCAAAAAACGGCCTTGAATTTCTTTTGAACTAAAAGATAAGGTAAAAAAATGGCCGGTGTATATTTGATGAGGATGGATGAGGCAAAAAAAGCTCCTGAGAAAGCTGTTTTATCCTTAGATAAAGATCTTAAAGCCAACAGGACCAAGACGCACATGAGAATATTGACCTGCCCTGAATACCAAACCAGACAAATATAACGAAAGGTAAATAATAAGGTCAAACCATAGATCAATGATCGGTCTCTTTGTGAAACAGGTGTCCCTATACCGGAATTTTGTAACAGGTTAAACGATAACTTAAAAAACAAGATGGTCAAAACAAAATTGATGGAAAAAAAGACGGCCGCGGAAATTTTGATCGGAAATAAACTTAAAGGAACAAAAACCAAAGCAAAAAATGGTGAATACTTATAAGGAGTTACATCCTCCCTGTCCCTTATATAAATATTCTTGCCCTTAATGAGATCCTGTCCGGCTTTATAATACACTCGAAAGTCGCAATAATGACGCTGGGGAACGCGACTTATATAATTCGCCAAAGAACCCGAAAATGCGATAAAAACTATTAAGATCAATACCCAATTCTTTTTTAAAACCATACGATCCTCATTTTAGTTTAAACATCCTGACCGATGGCCTCTTTGACGACACGGCGTATATCGTCAACTTCAAATGGTTTTTTTAAACAACTCACTGCTCCCAAGAGACTTGCTTGTTGATGTTTATCATCCAAACTATAACCGCTCATCATCACGACAGGTAATCCTGGAGTGACCGCTTTGACTTTTTTGAGCATTTCCACGCCATCATGCCCTGGCATCATCATGTCCATAAAGGCAATATCAAATTGATGCTGTTTAAGGGCCTCCAAGGTATGCGGCAAATCATGGGTCACCGTGATATGATGGCCATAATACCCCATGGTCAAATTAAAGAAATCTCCGATGACCTTCTTGTCGTCGACAACCAAGATCTTAAGAAATTTCATACGGTCTTCTCCTGATGGATTTTATCCGGATGGACACAGGGCAGCTTTACCGTAAAAATGGTGCCCTCTTCATTACTTTGGACATTGATACTTCCCCCGTGTTCATTGACCAGATCGTAACATAAGGCCAAACCTATACCGGAACCTTGGGGTTTGGTCGAAAAGAACGGGTCAAAGATCTTGGCCTGATGTTCGTTGGTAATGCCCGGCCCGTTATCTTTAAAAATAATGATCGCCTGATTATTTTTAGTGTCATTTTGGGAGGTTACCAACAAGGTGCGTGGTGACCCGTGAGGCATCTCGCTTAAGGCTTCCAGGGCATTGACGACCAGGTTCATGAATACCTGCTGAAGATGCAAGGCATCCCCGAAAATGGGCGGCACAGATTCATCTAATTGCATGTCCCATCCGATACGTTTGATGCGAAGTTCATCTAAAAGCAAATTCATCGATTTGTGAATGACCGTATTGATATTTATTTGAGTTTTATGGATCTGCCGGTGACGGATCAATTCCATCAGATTAGCCAGCATGTCCTTGATATAAGAAGACTGCTCATCCATCACGCAAACAGGTTTATAAAAAGGAGAATTGATATCCATTTCTTTTTTCATAAAGCGCACAAAGCCGTGAATAGCGGTGATCGGTTGGCTGATCTGATGCAAAAGCCCGGCACTCAATGCCGCAACCGCCCCTTTCTTCCCGCTCTCCATCAATTTGATCTGGGCGGCCTTAAGTTCCGTGATGGTGGTTTCCAACTGTGAGTTCTTTTCTTTAAGGGCATGATTAAGACGGATGTTCTGAATAAAAAACCAGATCAAGATGAGCAAAAGAATTATATCAACGGTCATAAAAAAGGCATGCATCATTAAACCCCTTTTAAATCAAGTTTATCCCCTACCTGCCAGTGGTGTGTCGCCGTATAGCCGCTGTTAAGTTCCAAAACAAACCGGGCTTCTTTATCGGAAGTATATACCGGGCAGGGATCAGCCTGACAAGCCGGCGTATCCCGGCTGATAAAAACGATGCGATCATCGGCGCTGATCCACAATATGTCCAAATTAAAATGCATGTTCTTCATCCAAAAGCTTTGCTTGTCATCGCTGGAAAATACAAAAAGCATGCCCTTATCTTGGCCTAAACTGGCCCGGTACATTAACCCACGCTCCAGGTCGTTTTGTTTAGAGACCACCTCTACGGCCACACAATTATCCAAATGACAAACCAAAGGGGTTGCGGCAAAGGCAGGGCAAATACTTAAAATTAAAAATATAAAAGAAAGTAAAAGATTGCTTCGTCGGGCTTCGCCCTCCTCGCAATGACACGAACTATTCGACATTGATCGACTCATAGCACACTCACTCCAAATTTCTTTAACATCACGGCCAATTTGGCCAAAGGCAGACCCACCACGTTAAAATAACATCCCTCGATGCGGGGAATAAAAAGGGCCCCTTTTCCCTCGATATCAAAGCCACCTGCCTTATCCAAAGGGGGGACAAGTCGATGATAACGGTCGATCTCCTTGTCGGTCAGCTTGGTCATAAATACCTTGGTCTTTTCATACCCCAGCTCTTGATGACCTGTCTTGGCATCAACAACAGCTAATCCTGAATATACCCAATGCGGCTTGGCCATTAATTCCTTAAGATGTTCCTTGGCTTCCTGTAAATTCCGGGGCTTCAGGATCAAACGGCCTTTGGACGAATACACCACCGTATCTGATCCGATGACTATTCCTTCATGCAAACCTTGGGCCACATCAAGGGCTTTGAGCAAGGCATTGGTTTTAACCAAATGCGCGCAGCCTTTGGTGACGCGCGTGCTTTCCTTTGCCCTACTTGGGGTAACAACAAAAGGAAGCCCTAATATTTTCATTAGATTCCGACGCTGAGGACTAGCCGAGGCCAGGATGATCTTTTTCATTTAAAGGAATTCGGCAATAGTAAAAATCGATTCTAAAGGTACCTTGTACTTGGCCAATGCCTCACGCGCACCTTCACCCCTGTCAATGACACAAACAGCTTTGATGATCCTGATATTCATCTTCTGCAAGACTTCAATGGATTCCACAAAAGCTTTGCCGGTTGTTGCCACATCATCAATGATGACAACACTGGCCCCCTCTTTGAGCAAGGGGCCTTCGATCTGTTGCTGCTTGCCATGGGCCTTGGGTTGCTTGCGGATGATAAAGGTATTGACGGGGCGGCCTGCCTGATGGCTTAAGGAAGCAATGGCCCCTACCATAGGATCTGCGCCCAGGGTGGGGCCGCCGATGGCATCCAATCGGTCATCCTTGATCATATCCAGCATAATACGAGCGGTCAAATAGGCCCCCGGGGCAGAAAGGGTTACAAGCCTGGCATCCAAATAAAAACTGCTCTCTTTTCCTGACGATAAAATAAACTTGCCCCTGGAAAAAGCCTGGGTCTTAAGGAGTTCAAATAATTCACTTCTGTCTTGATCGATCTGATTTTTCATAAGGATCTTTCGTTAAACCATTAAAATTGAGGGACATCCAAATTGCGACTATGGATCTCAACTAATATCATAAGGCGGAATTTCAACAGCGCTTTAAAATCCTTGTATTCTTTGGGACTAAAACCAGAGGTGGTATGAAAGGAACGACATGCGTCAATTTCCACTATCGTATTCTCATAGGTATCAATGAGTTGCGCATCAGTGAGCCTGGAAAGATCTGACTGGTTTAAAATGGTCACATCTGAAGGATATTCAGCCATTGACAGGGGCGTTAAAAATAAGACCATCATCACCGCTAAAGCAAATTTTTTATACATAGATCCCCTTTATAATAGATTCCCGCTTCCGCGGGAATGACAAAGAATAGAAGTTGAATTAATTATATGGTAACATACAGCATGCTTCAAGCCTTTTTACAGGGAGCTTTTGAACTTATCTTCCCTGACAATTGCCTGCTGTGCCGGCAATTTCTCAATAGCCGCCACCAACGACAGCTATGTCCTAAATGCTTGGATTCTATAGTGTTCAATCCAACACCTTTTAGCCGGCAATCGGCAGCGAGTCCTGACGCTTTTGACCAAGCCTGGTCAGTTTGTCTCTATAATGAACCCGCCCAAAAGCTACTGCACGCTTTTAAATACAATGCTAAAACATCCTTACGTAAAACCTTTGTTCCACTCATGATCGATTTCATCGACCGCCATCTTATCCCCTTACAAAAATTTGACCTGATCTCCCCCATTCCCTTGCATCCGGTAAGGCTACGGGAAAGAGGATACAATCAATCGGCCCTGTTAAGTTTGGGATTAAGTCAACATTACGGGATCAAACACTCGGAAAATCTTTTGATCCGCCAAAAAATGACTCCCACCCAGACGGAGTTAGGGGCAAAAGAACGCTGGACAAATATGTATGGTGCTTTTAGAATAAAAAATTCGACGGATGTGGAAGGCAAAAGTATAATTCTGGTTGATGACCTTTATACAACAGGAGCCACCCTGCACAGCGCTGCCGAAACTTTAAAATTAGCCGGTGCTGCCAAGGTCGCTGTATTAACTTTCAGTATAACAATTTAGTCTATGCGTATTTTAAGATACTATATATTAAGAGAATGCCTGCAGCCTTTTACGATGTCGATCTGTGTATTGACCAGCGTCTTTCTTCTGGGATATTTGCCGCAATTGGCCAATAAGGTCATTAATAATGGCGTGTCCCTGGCGGCCATGAGCCAGGTTTTTCTCTATTATATCCCCATTCTTTTAGGCTATACCCTTCCTATTGCCTGCCTGATCACGGTGATCCTGACCTTTGGACATATGTCTTCAGAAAACGAGATCTTAGCGATGCGTGCCTCAGGCATTCATCTGCTGCGTCTTTTGAGCCCGTTGATCGTCGTAGGTATCGCCTTGTGCCTGGTCGTTTATATGCTTAACGACCGTATCATTCCCGAAGCTTATGATGCCCAAACACGTATCTTGCAGGAAACCGGCAGCCAGGACCCTTCAGCCATGCTGGAGCCAGGAAGTTTTATCAACGCCTTTGATAAATACATTATTTTTATTTACCGTATGGAAGGCGATCTCTTATACGGGGTCAGGATCTATGAGCCCGCCCCCCACAAACCCACTAAAACCATCATTGCTGAGCAAGGTGAGTTTGTCCATGTCCCGGGCAAGGACCAGCTGATGCTTAAGCTCATCAACGGGACAACCGACGAGCCTGATCTGAACAATCCTGATAATATCTATAAACTTAATTTCCAAACATCCTTTATCACCATGGACCTTTCCAAAAAAAATCCAAAAGCCGAAAAAAAATCTAAAGCCATGACCTTAGAGGAATTATCCCAAAGGATCAGGAGCCTGCACAAACTGGCCATTGACCCCTCTCCCTTGATCGCTGAATACCAACGCCGGATGGCCTGGTCATTGTCGCCCTTGATATTCATCCTTCTGGGTTTTCCTTTTGCGGCCATCACGCACCGTCGGGCCAAATCCGCCAATCTTTTGTATGCCTTATTATTCGCCGCCCCCTATTATATTATATCGTTAGCTTGCCAAGGCATGGCTTCTCAAAATATTTACAACCCTGGGCTTTTGATGTGGGTGCCCAATATCATTGCCCTGGCCCTGGCTATCTTTTTTAACTGGAAACTATGCTTACGTTAGGAACTTTTCCCCCATGCGCATCTTAGATCGATACATCTTAAAATCCATCTTCACCATATTCATAGGAACTGTTTTTACCTTCGCGTTTTTATTTATCCTCATTGATATGTTCGGTAATCTGCAGGATTTTATCGAAAAAAGTGTCAGCATAAGCATGATCGCGAAATATTACATTTCGTTCTTACCGTCGATCATTGTCCAAACTTCCACCATGGCCTGTCTGATCTCTGTCTTGTTTACTTATAGCAGTCTTAATGCCAACAATGAGATCATCGCCATTCGTGCCTCCGGCATGAATTTCTGGCAGATCACCCGTCCAGCCCTGGTGTTCGCTCTTTTTATTTCAGCCTTTGTATTTTTAGTCAACGAACGGTTCGTGCCCCAATCATCGATGATCAATCAGGAGATCCGTGATACCCAGATCAAGGTGATCTCTTCTCAAAAAGGTAAAGGCCGGCCCATCATCCACAACCTGACCTTCTACGGCCTTAGGAACCGCTTGTTCTTCATCGATACCTTTGACCCTAATACCAACGAATTAAACGGGATAACCATCATCGGGCATGATCATAATCAAAACCTGGTTGAAAAGATCGTGGCCCTTAGAGGTGTTTGGACTGGTATCGCCTGGAAATTCTATAGCTGCCAAATGACCACTTATGACAATTCTTCACCTAATGTCGCCAGCGGCTTTCGGATCTTCAAAGAAAAATTGATGGACATCAAAGAAACCCCCAGGGATTTCTTACGCCAAAGGATGGATATCAATTCAATGAACCTGCAGCAATTGCACAGTTATATCAAACGCTTTTCAGGCAGCGGGGCGATCAAGACCATCATCAATCTGCGGGTTGATATGCATCAAAAGATCACTCTTCCCTTACGCAATTTTATCATCGTGCTCATCGGACTTCCTTTTGTCTTGATGTCCGTAGGCAAACGCAAGGGCCTTACCTTCACCTCCATTGCCATTGCCCTGGTCATCGGATTTCTGTATTATGTTTCAGACGCGGTAGGATTGGCCTTAGCCAAAGGTGATGCCTTATTGCCCTGGGAAGGCGCATGGCTCACCCCCATCATGTTCACCCTTGTAGCTTTATTCATTATTCTCAGGAATTTTTAAACGCAACAACGGTCAAAATAATAAACAAAATCCCTTACGAGCCTCATTTAGAATTAAGAAATTTTCTAGCCAAGAACATCCCTATTAACATCGCAATTACAAAGATAATAGCCTTAGGCAATCCTATGCCCACTCCCACAAGCGCAGGAGCAGGACAAAAACCGGCCAATCCCCAACCTATCCCAAAAAGAACCGCGCCTCCTATTAACGGTGCATCAATTTGATTTTTCTTAGGGAGATCAAAACTATCGCATAAAATAGGCTTGGAATTCGCCAACAAACGATATCCGATGGCAGTGACGCCAAGGGCCCCTGCCATGACAAAGGCTAAGGTGGGATCAAAGTGCCCAAACACATCTAAAAATCCAATGACTTTTTGGGGATTTATCATGCCTGATATTATCAAACCTGCTGACATAGTAAGCCCACTCATAAATGCCATGATGATATTCATATCAAATCCCCAACATCTTTTTAAAAAATACTGTCAAAACACCCGCCGACATAAAGACAATGGTTGCAACAATTGAACGTTTCGAAAATCTGGCCATGCCGCAAATTCCATGACCGCTGGTACATCCGCTACCAATGACTGTCCCAACTCCTACTAAAAACCCTGACGCTATCAATTCCCAGCCCGAAGCGCTGATAACAACCTTAACAGGGAATTTTATCTGAGCAAACAACCCTCCTAACATAAGTCCAAAAACAAACGCCAATCGCCACCAATAATCTCTATCCGGTTTTGCTAATATTCTTGACGTAATACCGCTAACTCCCATGATGCGGCCATTAAACCAAAACAAGATCACCGCGGCAACACCGATGAGCGCCCCTCCTATCAAACCATGAACATAAGATATATCCATATCAAATTCCCAAAATTACTTCATAATTTTAATAACAGCCACTCGATCAGCTAGGAATGATAAACACGAGGAAGACGACTGCCCAGGGAGCAGAGAATTTCATAACTGATCGTGTCTGCCCAATGGGCTATCTCGTCGACGGAAATTGATGAGCCTTTTTGGGTGCCCATAATGACCGCTTCATCACCGATCTTAGGCGTATGTCCTGAAAGAGTGACTGCGGTGATATCCACGATGATCTGGTCCATGGTCACACGGCCAATCACCGGGCAGCGCACCCCTGCTATCAAGACAAAAGCTTTGTTGGACAAGGACCGTAAATATCCGTTGCTGTATCCAATAGGCAATACCGCAACCGTAATATCGTCCTTGGCCTTGAACGTATGCCCGTAGCTGATCCCCCGACCTTTGGCAATGGTCTGCACAAAAATAATGCGGGCCTTAACAGACATCACCGGCATTAAGTGGACCGTTGTTTTTAGATCTTCCAGTGGATAAACGCCGTAAAGCATGATGCCGGGACGAGCTATATTAAAAAGATCAGACTTATAATTTCCCAAGACCATACTATTGCCGGCATGCACAAATGAAAAAGTGATGAATTGATTCTCCAAGCCATACACCATGTCACGAAACCTACGCATCTGGCCCAAGGTAAAATCACGGTCAGAATCAGCGACAGGAAAATGAGTGTATATCCCTTCCAAGATCAACCGCGGGCATTCTGCCCTCAGCTTTTGTACAAATCCTAAAACCTGCTGTTCATTGACCCCCAAACGGCCCATCCCGGTATCTATTTTAATATGCACCGGGATCTGGATACCAGCCTGGTGAGCGCACCGATCCAAGGCATGGGCCATTTCAAAGGTGCAGACCGTCGGTGTCAATTGATGCTCGAGGATATCTTTGGCTTCCGAGACCAAGGTGGATTCAAAAAGCAAAATCTTCTGCTTGAAACCTGCCTTGCGCAGGTCCATGGCTTCGTGGACATTGGAAACCAGCCAATATTTGCAGCCGCTCTCGCTCAAACATTGGGCCGCCTGCAACATCCCATGACCATAAGCATCCGCCTTGATGACCGGCATGATCCCTAAGGAATGCGACATATTTTTAGCAGCCAATTTCTGCAATTCACCAAAATTATGGGCCAAGGCCTTGAGGTCTATTTCACACCAGGTCGATAACTGGGTAGTACTCATCGGGTCACCTGGCAATCCTGTGGATATAAATATAATGGTTGAAGGGCTGCGGCATCGTCATATTTTTCAGATCTAAAACGTTCATACGCCAGGCCAGCCATTACCTTGGCTTGGGGATACCACCATTTCTCATCAGCGAAAAAACACTTACATGTACTACCTTTTTTAGCCGCATACTTTTGATATGCTTCTTCAATGGATTGACGGTAAAGCACTAACCCATCACCAACGAATAGCGTTTTGCCATGCACTTTTTCCAGGACATCTTCAAGGCTGGCCAATAAATACTCGCTTTTACGTGATAAACGAGCGTCTTTGAGACCATAAAGACAGGCATATACCTTGCCGCGACGAGCATCATTGATAACACAGATTTCGTCATAATGATTAAATGGATTCCCGATTGAAGCATTCGGGAATGACATGTCTTGGATAGCATGAGCTATGATGTCCATGGTCGGGATGCCGACTACGGGTTTGGCTGTGCTCATCGCAAAAGCTTTAATGGTGGACAGACCCACCCGCAAACTGGTAAAAGATCCCGGTCCTAATGCAATGGCAAAACCGTCGACTTGAGAGAACTTGATCCCTGCAGAATCTAAAAGTTTATCCAAGGTCGGTAAAATGGAATCTTCCAGGACTGAAGCAGTCTTTAGATTCCGGTAACGTAAAACCTTCTCATCCTTATTAACGGCTAATGAGAATATCTTGGTTGAAGTTTCGAAGGATAGGAAATACATATTTTCCTTTTGCTTTCACCTTTGTGTTGAAATTCCACTAAATAATATTGTTTAGGTTTATATTCCCCTAAACGCTCAGCCCATTCGATCACGCTAATGCCTTGCCCATAAAAATATTCGTCAAAATCCAAGGTATCTATCTCTTTAGGCGTTCCTAGACGATACAGATCAAAATGATAGATCGGTAATCTTCCCTTATAGTAATTCATCAGAACAAAGGTCGGGCTATTGACCTTTTTAGCACTGACCTTAAGCGCTTGGGCCAGGCCTTTAACAAAGGTGGTTTTGCCGGCACCCAAATTGCCCTGCAATAATACAATATCCCCGGCCTTTAGCTGACTAGCCAGATGCTGCGCGCATTTTTGTGTTTCCTCTTCACTACCGGAAATGAGTGAAACTTTTGGAATCGATTTTTTCTTTAGCATTTGCCGTAATAGTACCTATCGGATAAAAATAAAAAGATCTTTCCTTGGTTTGCCAATCCATCAGTGCAGCGGCATTTTTGGCTGACAGAGTAAACAAAAGCTCGAAATCTTCCCCGTCATTGAACGCCTGGGATAAGCTTGCCCCTTTATGTCGCGGGATGGAATCATGGTCCAAACGCGCACCGACCTGGCTCTCCTGGAGAATATGATTCAAGTCTCCCGCCAGGCCATCAGATATATCCATCATAGCGTTAGGCTTAAAATTCTCAACCAAAAATCTTGCTTGGGCCAAACGAGGGTTAAAATTCAAATGTCGGCCGCTTTTTAAAGAGCCGCCCAAAGGCCCGGTCACAAAGATCCAATCCCCCGGCTTGGCGCCATCGCGCGTCACCAGGCATTTCTTTTCAACCAAACCCAATAAGGCGATATTGATCACCATTTTATCTGTTTTAATGGTGTCCCCACCGACAATACTGACATTGAAAGCCTGGGCTGTGCGCTGCATTCCTTTATATACGCCTTTGATAAAATGAACGGAGAAATCTTTGGGCAGGCCGATGGAGACCACGGCAAAAGTAGGATAACCTCCCATGGCTGCGATATCGCTGATATTGCAAGCTAAGGCCTTGTGTCCTATAGCTTGAGGCGGCATGCGACGGGTAAAATGCACCCCCTCGGCCAGCATGTCTGTAGTTAATAGCTGATATTCACTTTTGCTGTAAGGCAAAACAGCCGCATCATCGCCGATCCCCTTGATCACGTCCTTGGACACAGGCGCAAATGCTTTGAGCGCATCAATTAAACCAAATTCACCAATTTGAGATATTTTCATCCTCGCTCTTTCTATTCGGCCATTGTATATTATCGCCAGCTAGTTGACTTCATTTTATTTTTTTCGCTCCAGTCATCGTTTTCTTAACGCCAAAGGTCTCATTCTTCTTCGGTGTCTGAAAAACTCGCTTAGTCTATCTCTAAATAGACTAAGCTCGAACATTTCAGACATCCTTCGGCTAAAAGGCCTCAGGATTCCCTCAAAGAATGAGCTGCTTTGGCTAAAAACGATCTGTCGCTAAAAAAACAAATTGAATTCAACTAGTACGCATGCATGGCTTTTTATGAGGTGCTATTGTGTTTTCTTCGAAGGTAGTAGAAGGCTTATTTTGCTGGTCCCCGAACGTCCAGTTCGGCGCCAAGCCAAACCCTAATGCTGAGCTAGCAACAGGGAATCTTAAGCCTGGGGACTAGCTAAGCCGAAACGCTGGTTTCGGCGAGCGTGCCTGAGAAGGAAATACAATAGCAACTCATAAACTGCGAAATATATCGGTGTCAGCCTAGACGGCTGCTAATATTCTTCAAATACGGTGGACGGATGATCCCGTGCTCCGTCACGATGCCTGTGATCAATTTTGCCGGTGTTACGTCAAAAGCGGGATTATAGACCTTGACACCTTTAGGGGCCGTACTGACGCCCGCAAAATGTGTGACCTCTTCGCTTTTTCGCTCTTCTATAGGGATCTGCTGGCCTGACTTGATCGTCAGATCAAAGGTCGTACTCGGGGCTACGATGTAAAATGGGATCTTATGGTGTTTGGCCAAGACGGCTAACATATAGGTACCGATCTTATTGGCGGTGTCGCCATTGGAAGCGATGCGGTCAGCTCCGGCAAGAATAATATCTACTTTTCCCTTAAGCATCAAGGAAGCAGCCATATTATCGCAAATAAGCGTGGTATCGATCTTCTCACGAAGAAGTTCCCAACAGGTCAGTCTCGCTCCCTGTAATAATGGGCGCGTCTCGAGAGAGTAGACACTAAATTTCTTGCCTTGTTTCTTAGCACTATAAAATACGCCTAAAGCTGTACCATAATCCACGGTGGCCAGGGCTCCGGCATTGCATATGGTCAGGCAACTCATCCCTTTTTTAATGAGCTTTGCCCCATGATCTCCCATGCGGCGGCAAACGATCTGGTCAGCTTTAAAAATAGACATGGCCTGGTACTCAAGGGCTTTTTTTAGAGTTGCCACATCCGCCATTGGATTGCACGTGACCACCCCACGCATTTCATTAAGCATATTAAAAAGATTGACCGCTGTCGGACGGGACGTGGCTAAATAATCGCAGGTCTCACCAAAGAGTTTCAAAAACTTGAGTCTATCCTGACCTTTAAATTTCTGGATGCCCAAAAGCACACCAAAAGCCGCGGCCACCCCAATGGCCGGAGCGCCACGCACAGACAATCGTTTGATCGCCTGCCACATCGTCTCTACATCACGGCAATAGATATACTCAAATTTATTGGGAAGCTTAGTTTGATCAATAATGCGGGCAGCACCATTGACCCATTTAATAGTTTCAATAGACATGATAAAAACTCCCCCTTCCCCTCTTTATAAAAAAGAGGGGTGACTACATATCAGGTTTTATCCACTTCAATTCTTGGAAAAAGGGGTGGATGGATCTTCAAGGCAGTGCCTGGCTTTAATTGGCCCCAAATTGGCTTAGTTTTCTGGGCATCTAAAATATACAAAACATTATCCGTCTTCTCAGGCATGACCGGGGCTAACAGGATCGTCGCTATACGCAAACCCTCGGCCGCGGTATATAAAACACGGTTGGCGGCTTTCATATCTGTTTTAGCTAATTTCCAGGGTGCTTGGGCCTCCATATATTTATTAAGCACATCCACAAAATCCAAGACTGAGGTCACAGCTTCTTGCACTTTATAATCATTGATCAGATCTTTAACTCGGACAGGCAAAGCATTGGCCTGTGCTTTAATATCTTCTTCCGTCGTTGTCAAAGCGCCGGGCTCCGGTATTTGACCGCCGTGATTTTTATGGATAAGACCGCTGACACGATTGAGTAAATTACCAAAATCATTGGCTAGATCGCTGTTATAGCATTTGATGAACGAATCCGGCGTAAAATTGGCATCCAGCCCTAAGACCATTTCGCGCATCAAATAAAATCTCACAGCATCAACCCCGTAATCCGCGATCAGATCCAGAGGATTGACCACATTGCCCAGGGACTTACTCATCTTGGTCTCTCCGATGAGCCACCAGCCATGGGCAAAAATGGTCTTGGGTAATTCCAAACCTAGAGAAAAAAGCATGGTTGTCCAGTAAACACAATGCGTGGTCAAAATGTCCTTGCCGATCAAATGCACGTCTGCCGGCCACCATTTCTTGAATTTCTTCTCGTCACTGCCATATCCCGGAACGGAAATATAATTGACCAGAGCATCAAACCAAACATAGGTCACATAATCACGATCAAACGGGATCTCGATCCCCCAATCCATACGGGATTTGGGACGGGAAATACATAGATCTCCCAGGGGTTGACGCAGGAAGCCTAACATTTCATTTTTACGGTGTTCCGGCCGAATAAAATCAGGATGGGCATTGATATAATCAATAAGTCTTTGTTGATACTTGCCCATCTTGAAAAAATAATTCTTTTCTTTGATCCTCTTCACATCTCGAAAATTACCTGACTCGTATTCAGTATCTGTAATAAAGCGCTCTTCGGCCACCGAATACCAACCCTCGTATTCATCCGTATAAATGTCCCCGTTCTCATGGACTTTTTGCAAGACCAATTGAACGATTCTCTTGTGACGCTCCTGGGTGGTACGGATAAAATCATCGTATTGAATATCCAGGGTTTTCCACAAATTAAGGAATCTGGGAGCCAGATCATCACAATGCGCCTGGGGCGAAAGCCCGCGCTTTTCGGCTGCTTGTTTTACTTTTTGGCCGTGCTCATCCAGGCCGGTCAGAAAGAACACTTCATCCCCGATCGTACGATGATAACGGCTTAAAACATCGGCAAGGATGGTCGTATACGCATGCCCGATATGCGGGGCATCGTTGACGTAATAAATAGGAGTTGTTACAAAAAATTTGCTCATAATTACTTTCGCCATCTGTTGGGACGTTAGGAAAGCCCAGCAGGCTCTAGGGGGTATTTGACCTTGACCATTTTGCCATCACCTATATCCACGGTCACATAACGTTTGAGAATATCCATGGCCACGACCCTGCCTTTTTCACCCTCAGGTGTACTGACCTTGGCGCCCATCTTGGGCAAGGTTTTAGAAAATTCACGGTACACCTGATACTCATAGGCCATGCAGCATTTGACCCTGCCGCAAACACCGGAAATTTTTTGGGGGTTCAAAGGCAAGCCCTGGTCTTTCACCATTTTAATGGAAAGGGGATGAAAATCTTTCATATAGGATGAGCAGCACAATTCCCTGCCGCAAACGCCATAACCCCCAACGATCTTGGCTTTGTCGCGCACCCCTATTTGTTTAAGCTCAATGCGCACGCGCAGTAATTTAGCCAGGTCTTTGACCAGATTACGGAAATCCACCCGGCCTTCTGCCGTAAAGTAGATCAGGATCTTGGTGGCGTCATAGGAATATTCCGCCTGGACCAACTGCATGTCCATTTTGCTTTCAACGACTATTTTCTGACAGGTTTTAAAAGCTTCTTTGGCCTTTATCTCATTGTTAACCACCTGCCGCAGATCTCCATCACTGGCCAATCGCAGAAGCTTGCCAACAGCGGCTTCTTTTTTACCGGTACAGACCTTGTCAGGGTCAGAAATGACCTTGCCAAATTCCAAGTTCCGTTCGACTTCCATAATGACCAGATCATGCCTGTGTATCACCACGGCATTGGTATCCATCCAGAGAACCGGACGATACTCCCCTAATTTAACTTGCACTAATTGACCCATATATGTTCCCTCAATAAACTCAAGGACATTTTGACATTCAACTTTTCGTCCACAAGCTCTTTTGTTTGCACGATCTGCCGGATGATCAAGGCTAAATCCTTAAGATCTCGCGCGGCAAATTTCTCTATTTCATTTAAACAGTCTTGATGCACCATTTCAGTTTTTGAAACACCGCTTTTAAAAAGAACGACATCCCTAAAAAAACTCAATAATAACCGTAAAGCCTGAGTCGTTTCTTGCGCATCAGCAGACAATTCTTTTAAGAAATTATCATTATTACGGTTAAGAAGCATTTCATCTAAAACCTTGGTACGGAGTGGGATAATTTCCTGCTCTATTAACTTTCGGGTCTTGCCCAGACACCCTTCTGAGTAAACGGCTAAAAAACGGGCATCCTGGGGCTTGACGCCTTCATCTGCCAGGAGTTTGGCAATGCGGTTAACCGAAGACGGAAAAAATTTTACGATATGACAGCGGGATTTGATCGTATCCAGATTAGACTCCGGTACGCTCGTTGTTAAGATCATCAAGGTGTTGGGCGTGGGCTCTTCCAGCGTTTTAAGAAGAGCATTGGCCGCATCCATCGTCATGAGCTCAATATTACGGATGATAAAAACCTTTGTTCTACCTTCATACGCCATCAACTGGACTCGACCTAGAATAAAGCGGATATCTTCGATCTTGATCGAGTCCATCTCATCATTGCCGATCACATGCACGTCCGGGTGATTGCCTGAAGCGATCTTACGACAGGCTGCACATTCACCACAAGCAGTTTGGCTTTCACAATTGACCAATTGAGCCAGACTTAAAGCTGTTTGGGTCTTGCCGGAGTCCTGCGGCCCTACCAACAAATAGGCATGCGCCAAACGATGATTGGCATTAAGGCGGCTAAAGCGTTGCATCACAGAAGCATTGATCTGTGCTGAATTTATCATAATAGGGCATCAATGTAAGGTTTAACTTTTTTAGAGATATCTTCGACGCCTGCGTCCACTTTAATGACCTTGATACGCGCAGGATATTGCTTGCTCAATTCCAAATAACCATTACGGACGCGCTTATGATAGTCTAAAGACCGCGATTCAATACGGTCTTTTTTATCGCCGGCACGGCTTAAACCTTTTTCAGGCTGAATATCAAAAAGGATCGTCAGATCAGGGACAAGGCCTTTGGTGGCAAATAAGCCTAATTGCTCGATGGTTTTAATATCGATCCCGTTGCCGAAACCCTGATATGCAATGGTGGAATCTAAAAAACGATCACACAGAATGATCTTCCCGGCTTTTAATTGAGGCTCTAAAACTTCCTTGACCATTTGAGCGCGCGCGGCCATATAAAGCAGGGTTTCGCATTCATCCCCCATACCGGCACTGTTCAAATCGAGCAAAAGTTTGCGGATACTTTCCGAGATCTTGACCCCGCCCGGCTCGCGTAAAAGCACCACCGGGACCTTCTTGGATTTTAAATACTCAAGCACCAACGCCGCCTGCGTACTTTTGCCAGAGCCTTCTGAACCTTCAAATGTAATGAATTTGCCGCTCACTAGATCCATCTCCAGGTCTGCCCGTTCTTGCCATCTTCGACCGTCACGCCTTTTTCTTTTAATAGTACGCGCAATTCATCTGAGCGTTTAAAATTCTTTAATTCCCGAGCCTGGGCACGTTCATCCAGAAGGGCTTTTAGTTCATCTGACAATTCCTTGTCTTTCTCCTGCAGGAATAAACTGAATATATTCCGCGCCAGATTCTCCAATATATCAACCGCGTGATAAATAACGCCCAAATAATTGGGGTCATCACTGTTTTGGTCGATGTAGATATTGGTATCATTGATCAAATTAAACAGCGTTGCCAGGGCCTTGGGTGTATTGAAATCATCATCCATGGCCTCAATGAATTCCTTCTTGTACTTGCTGATAAAACCTGCTTGCACAGGTTCGATATTCTTATCCTTCAAAAGGCCTGAAGCCCTGTAAAAAAGTACATCGAATTTACCCAGCGCTTTGCGGGCCTCGAGGATCTTCTCCTCGGAAAAATCAATATTGCTGGCATAATGCGAGAACAGAAAGAACATTTTGATCTCGTCCGTGCTGTATTTGGCCAAGGCCTGCTGGATGGTGACAAAATTACCTGATGATTTGGACATTTTCTGGCCGTTGATGGTCAGCAGTCCATGATGGATCCAATATTTTGAGAACGGCAGGCCTGTTAAAGCTTCAGATTGGGCGATCTCATTTTCATGATGCGGGAATATCAGGTCACGGCCACCGGCATGGATATCCAAGGTTTGTGTATGCAAATGTTTCATGCTCATGCACGAACATTCAATATGCCAACCAGGACGGCCTGGCCCCCAAGGACTGTCCCAAACAGGTTCACCGGGTTTGGAAGATTTCCATAGAACAAAATCCAACGGGTCTTTCTTCTTGGAATCTTTCTCGATACGCACAGCCTCATGCATTTTATCAATGCTCTGGCCGGAAAGTTTGCCATAATCTTTGAACGCGCGCACGTCAAAATATACATCACCGCCGGGGATCGAATACGCAAAACCCTTTTCGATCAGCCCCTGGATATGAGTGATCATTTCCGCGATATTATCGGTGGCCTTAGGCTCCACGTCCCCTGGATCAACACCTAAGGCTTTAAGGTCCTCTTGATAAAACCGGATCTGCTCTTCACTGACTTGCGTGGCCGTGCGTTTGGTCTCGAGCGCCCGATCGATGATCTTGTCATCGATATCCGTGATATTACGGACGAATTTGACATTAAACCCGCGAAATTTCAAATAACGGCGGATCACATCAAAGACATACAAGCTGCGCGCATGCCCGATATGAGAACGGTCATACACCGTGATGCCGCAAGTGTACATCCTGACGTCATTACCCGAAATAGGAATAAACTCTTCTTTTTTACCGCTTAAAGAATTATAGATCTGTATGGACATAGATGCTAAATAGTAAAATCAATGTCGCTCTCGCCTAAAGGCGCTTCGCAACCGGTTTTCTTTTCCAATGATTTGATGCGTCCAAGTAATCTTGACATTTGTTCCATGACCGGATCGCTGACATGCATATGATCTAGATCCATATCGATCTTACGGCCTTCTTGCTTAGTGATGCGTCCCGGGATACCGACGACAGTAGAGTTAGGCGGCACATTTTTGATCACCACCGCATTGGCCCCGATATAAGAATTATCCCCAATGGTGATATTGCCCAGGATCTTTGCTCCGGCTCCCACCACCACATTATTGCCCAAGGTCGGATGGCGCTTGCCTGTTTCTTTGCCTGTACCGCCTAAGGTTGTGCCCTGATAAAGAAGGACGTTGTCCCCCACAATGGCTGTCTCTCCGATCACAACGCCCATCCCATGGTCAATAAAGAAGCTCTTGCCGATCTGTGCCCCGGGATGGATCTCAACTCCCGTTAAAGAACGCGCTGTTTGCGAAAGCCAACGAGGGACAAGAGGGATCTTCCATTCCCACAATTGATGGCTGATGCGATACAAGACCAAGGCATGCAGGCCAGGATAAAGCAAAAGCACTTCCAGGGCGCTTTTGGCTGCCGGATCACGGCCTTTGACCGTCTTGATCTCGTCAGCGAAAATGATATAGATCGCCATGAAAATAATGACTATAATTAATAAACCAATCATAAATCTCTCCCATTTTTCAACAGCACAACCGCATAAGCGGCGATCGCCTCTTGGGCGCCGATATATCCCAGTCCTTCATTGGTACCGGCCTTGATATTGACCTGAGACTGGTCAATATTCAACTCAAGAGCAATATGATACTTCATTTTGGGCTTAAATTCCTGTAATTTCGGTTCCTGGGCCAAGATCATCACATCCACATTTTCAACGGCCCATCCCGCATTTTTGATCTTTGTATTAACATCTTTTAAAAAAATAGAACTGGAAATCCCCTCGTATTTGGCATCAGTATTGGGAAAATGCTCCCCGATATCCCCCATGCCCGCAGCGCCTAACATGGCATCACAAACAGCATGCAAGACCACATCCGCGTCAGAATGACCATCAAGCCCATGGGAGTGAGGTATTTCAATGCCGCCAAGTATCAGCTTGCGGCCAACAATCAACTGATGTACATCATGTCCTATGCCTACTCTGTAACTCATCTGAGATTCCTCGCTAAGATCATGTCTTCCGGTGTTGTCACTTTGATATTGCGATAATCCCCCATGACCATCTTGACCTTGCCCCCCATGCATTCGACCAGGATCGCATCATCCGTGGCTTCTTCTTTAAACTTTGCTGCATGCGCTTTGACTAAAATATCCTTATGAAATCCCTGCGGTGTTTGGGCTTCCCATAATAGATCACGCGTCAGGGTCGCTTGAATATCTAAACTCTTGCGATCGACCCTCTTAACCGTACATTTAACCGGCACGCCGACAATGGCTGCTTTATTCTTCTTGAGTGCAAGGATCAATCGGTCGATCATCGCACGATCAACAAAAGGCCTAGCCGCATCATGCACCAAAACTATCTTCGTATCGGACGAAAGCGCGTCAAGACCGCACTTGACCGAATCCGAACGCAAAACCCCTCCTGCCACCACTGCACGTACCTTCTTAAAATTCTTTATCAGCCGTATGAATTGAGACAAAAACCCTTGCGCCCCCACAACCACTACCCCGTCAATACCCGGATGACTTTCAAAAGCCTTCAAAGAATAAGCGATCAACGGCTTACCCTTAAGTAAAACCAAAGCTTTAGGAATCTTCGCATTCAATCGCTTGCCTAAACCCGCAGCGACGATAATAACTTCAGTTCTCACAACCTCTCCATCTTGGCAAAGATCATCCGACCGGCTTGGGTTTGCAGGGCTGAGGTCACATACACGCTGACGGTCTGGCCCAAGGCCCTTCGCCCATCGCTAACAACGACCATGGTCCCGTCTTCCAAATAGCCGATGGCCTGATTGGCCTCCTTGCCTTCCTTCAAAAGTTTGATCTCTAACTCTTCCCCCGTAAATACCACCGGCTTGACTGAATTGACCAGATCATTAATATTAAGCATCTCAATACCCTGGATCGAGGCCATACGGCTTAAATTAAAATCCGTCGTGCAAATCCGGGCATCCATGATCTTGGCGAGCTTGACCAATTTGAGATCCACCGCTTCAGGACCCGTAAAATCATCTTCATGGATACGTACATCGGCGGCAGGATCTTTTTGCATCGTTTTTAAGATCTCCATGCCGCGACGCCCGCGCTGGCGCTTGATATCATCTTCAGAATCGGCCAGACGCTGTAATTCATGCAAAACAATGCGAGGCACCACCAAACGTCCGCCCAAAAAACCGGTCTTAAAAATATCCGCCACCCGCCCGTCGATAATGGCCGATGTGTCCAAAAGAACAACTCCATCTTTCAGGTCCTGGCGTTTAAAACGAACATACGGGATGATAAGATTGAACTCATCCTTGCCGCGCAGCGCCATCACTGCGCCCAGATAAGAGAAGACCAGGGTCAAGACTACCCTCAAAATAGGCTTGATCACTTCACCCAAGGGCATCAATGAAAGGATATCGGATACTAAATTCGCCATGAAGATCCCCAGCAATAAACCAAACACCATGCTGGAAAGGCCCCGGACCGATACCTGCTTTAAATTGGCCTCAATAAGGATAAGCAAGGCCCCGCCCAAAACGCAGGAAGCAACACCCACCACCGGCTGCTGATTGATGACCCCGATCTGGTAACCAACAATGCCGCTAATAATGATGAAAAAAATACGGACGAATAATAACGTCATGAAATCCCCTCCCCTTACCCCTCCCACCAGGGGAGGGGAATAACTTTCTTTATAGCTTATCTAAAGCTTCCCTGACCGTTGATACCGGGACCAACTGGATATTCGACGGTTTAAAATCATTTTTATTCTTCAAATTATTCTTAGGAACAATGCAACGGGTAAACCCTAGCTTCTGTGCTTCATTGACCCGAGCGGCGATCTGGGCTACACTGCGCACCTCCGCGGACAAACCCACCTCTCCTAAAATAGCCGTATCATGAGGGACCACCTTATCCAATAAGGCGGAGGCAACCGCCAGGATGACGCCCAAATCCGCGGCAGGGTCCATCACCTTAACGCCGCCGACGACATTTAGAAAAATATCTTTGTCCCCCAGGTTCAATCCCAGCCTTTTTTCCAATACCGCGGCCAATAAAGCCAAGCGATTGGCATCAAAGCCTTGGGTTTTCTGGCGCACCATGCCAAAGGCACTGCGGGAAACCAAGCCCTGGATCTCCACTAAAAAAGGCCTGGTCCCCTCAAGGATCGGGACCACCACCGACCCGGAAGAATTGTCGGGCCGCTCACAAAGAAAGATCTCAGAGGGATTGAGAACTTCCTGCAATCCCGCAGATGTCATCTCAAAGACCCCGATCTCGTTAGTAGAACCGAAACGGTTCTTGTTGGCCCTTAAAACGCGATAGGACGAATACCGTTCACCCTCAAAGTATAACACAGTATCAACCATGTGCTCCAACACCCGAGGCCCTGCCAGCATCCCTTCCTTGGTGACATGTCCGATAAGAAAAAGAGCTATTCCCCTCGTTTTAGCCACCTGTGTTAAAACCGCCGCCGATTCCCTGACCTGGGCAACACTGCCTGGCGAAGAAGAAAGTTCTGCTAAATGCACCACTTGGATCGAATCAATGATGACCACTTGTGGAGACAATTCATGGATCAATCCCACGATCGTCTGAACATCGATCTCATTGACGA
>Ga0302319_10006167_pt1 | contig 23881 bp, 30 predicted proteins | sample Bog_T0_2_FD_203319 | JGI IMG/M metagenome (GOLD analysis project Ga0302319, IMG submission 203319) | Peat permafrost microbial communities from Stordalen Mire near Abisko, Sweden - Bog_T0_2 | ecosystem: Environmental > Terrestrial > Soil > Wetlands > Peat | place: Sweden: Abisko, Stordalen Mire...
CTTCACGCCAAGGCGCCACGCGTCCATGTGCAAGTTCTCCACGTCTTCAATGGTCGCGTCTTCTGGCATGTTGACGGTCTTAGAGATTGCTCCAGAAATGAAGGGTTGCACCGCGCCCATCATCTTCACGTGACCCAGATAATGAATGGTGTTGTCACCCATCGAACAGGCGAACACCGGGAGGTGCTCGGGCTTGAGTGATGGGGCGCCGACGATGGTCTTGTTCTCGTCGATGTAGATCTCAATGGCAGCGATCTCCTCTTCGGAGTAGCCGAGCACGTGCAGCGCACGTGGCACCGTCTGATTCACGATCGACATGTTGCCGCCGCCGACCAACTTCTTGAACTTCACGAGTCCCAGGTCGGGCTCAATCCCGGTCGTGTCACAGTCCATCAGGAGTCCGATGGTCCCAGTTGGCGCGAGCACAGACGCCTGCGCGTTACGTACGCCGTGGCGACTCCCGAGGTCGACCGCCTCCTCCCATGCGTGCTGGGCGGCTTGGAGAATATCGGCGGGCGCCTTGGTCTCATCGATTTGGTATGACGCATCACGGTGCATTCGAAGCACGTTCAACATTGGCTCAGCGTTCTCGGCGAATCCTTCGTGGGGGCCCATACGCCCTGCCGTGCGAGCACTCGTGGCGTACGCGTGGCCCGTCATGAGCGCGGTAATGGCACCCGCCCACGCACGACCTTCGTCAGAGTCATAGGCGAGTCCCGACGCCATCAACAACGCGCCGAGGTTGGCGTAGCCCAGACCCAGTTGGCGGAACTTCCGTGAGTTTTCGCCAATCTTCTCGGTGGGGTAATCAGCGTCACCCACGATGATCTCCTGGGCGGTGAAGAGGACTTCGATGGCTGCCTTGAACGCTTCGATGTCGAATCTTCCGTCGCTCCGCAGAAACTTCATAAGGTTCAAACTCGCGAGGTTGCACGCGGAATTATCAATATGCATGTACTCCGAGCATGGGTTCGACCCATTGATGCGATCGGTGTTCGACGAGGTGTGCCACTTGTTGATCGTGGTGTCGAACTGCAGCCCGGGGTCTGCGCACTCCCAGGCGGCGCGAGCAATGTCGCGCCAAAGTTCGCGAGCCTTCACCGTGCGAACGTTGCGACCGCCGTGACGAGCAACGAGGTTCCAGTCCGCGTCCTCGAGCACCGCTTCCATGAAGTCATCGGAGACACGCACCGAGTTATTCGCGTTTTGATACTGGATGGACGTAATGTCCTTGCCGTCAAGATCCATGTCGAAGCCAGCGTCACGAAGAACGCGAGCCTTCTTTTCTTCATTGGCCTTGCACCATACGAACTCTTCGATGTCGGGATGATCGGCGTCGAGAATGACCATCTTCGCCGCGCGACGAGTCTTTCCCCCCGACTTGATTGTTCCCGCAGACGCGTCCGCACCTCGCATGAACGAGACCGGCCCCGACGCGGTACCGCCGCCTTCGAGGCCCTCGGCGCTGGAGCGGATCTTGGAGAGATTGACACCGGCTCCCGAACCACCTTTGAAAATGATGCCCTCTTCGGTGTACCAGTTGAGGATCGAACGCATTGAGTCCTCTACCGCCAAGATGAAGCAGGCACTGCCCTGCTGCGGGACGCCCTTGACGCCGATGTTGAACCACACCGGCGAGTTGAATGCCGCTTTTTGCGTGATCAACAGATGCTTCAATTCGGCGCGGAATGTTTCGGCTTCCTCTTCGTCGACGAAGTAGTCACTGTCGACTCCCCAACGCGTCACGGTGTCAACGATACGGTCGACGACCTGCTTCAAACTGGTCTCTCGCTCGGACGTGCCGAGCGTGCCGCGAAAGTACTTCTGCGCGAGAATGTTGGTGGCGTTGAACGACCACGACGCGGGGACTTCGACGTCGAGCTGCTCGAAGGCGATCGAACCATCACGAAAGTTGCTAATGCGCGCGTCTCGTCGATCCCACACGACCTCGTCGTACGGGTGACGATCTTCGGTCGTGAAGAAGCGTCGGATTCCTATCCCTAAGCGCTGTGGTGCGATGGCCATTTCGATCTCTTTCTATCCGTTTCCGACACTGCTGCTGCCTTCTCGCACTACCGAGACTCAGAGTCGCGAGAATACTGGCTCCCGGCCCCCTAGCCACAATATGTAGTGGTCGGGCCACTACGCGTCGCAAGATGCTGTGTTATTACAGCACTGTAATTACACCGCGTCAACTCTATTTTTCAGTTTTCGCAAGAATTCTTGTACCGGACATTCTAGGGCCAATAACTGTCCAGAATTCCTCACTATCCTCGCCCCAATGGAGCTGATCCTCGCCCTCGACGCTGGCACGTCGAGCGTCCGGACCCTCGCGTTTGACCCAGGCGCCCGGGTTCTTGACATCGCCTCTCGCGAACTCACCCAGCATTTCCCCCACGCCGGTTGGGTCGAGCACGACACTTGCGAGATCGCCGACCTGGCGATCGCCACCCTGCGCGAGGTGGCCAGCCGCGCCCTCGAACACGGCCACCGAATCGCCGCCGTGGGCATCACGAACCAACGAGAGACAACGGTCGCCTTCGACCGTGAAAATGGCCACGTGGCACACCACGCCCTCGTGTGGCAAGACCGCCGAACGGCGAGCTCGTGTGAACAGTTCGAGGCCAACGGCAAAGGCCCCCTCGTACGCGAGATCACGGGTCTCGTGCTCGATCCCTATTTCTCGGCGACCAAGATGCGCTGGCTTCTTGACGCGGGCGTGCTCGATGCGGCGAGTGCGCCGAGCCTTTGCACGATCGATTCCTGGTTGCTCTGGTCACTCAGCGGCGCGAGTGATGGCGGGGTGTTTCTCACCGAACCCTCGAATGCCTCACGGACCATGTTGATGGACCTCGACACGCTCGACTGGTCGCCCACAATGACGGCGCTCTTCGCGATTCCCACCGCAATGCTCGCTGACATACGACCATCGAGCACGAATTTCGCGACCATCAGCGCAGAGGTCGTGCCCGAGCTCGGCGGTGTTCCCATCACGGGCATCCTGGGCGATCAGCAGGCTGCACTCTTTGGACAAGCGTGCTTCGACGCCGGCATCGTCAAAGCCACCTACGGCACCGGGGCGTTCATCCTCGCCAACGCGGGCGACAGCTCGCCAGGAAGCGTCGACGGACTGCTCACGAGCGTCGCGTGGGACCTCGGCGCCTTCGGGCCCGCCACCTATTGTCTCGAAGGTTCAGCGTTCGTCGCGGGAGCGGGGGTCCAATGGTTGCGCGATGAACTCGGATTCATCGACACTTCGAGCGATCTCGAAGCACTCGCGAACTCGGTTGAGAGCAGCGAAGGTGTGGCATTCGTGCCCGCCTTCACGGGTTTGGGTTCGCCGTTCTGGCGCGCTGGCGCGCGCGGCTCGATCAGCGGTCTCAGTCACAGCTCTCGACCAGCGCACGTCGCTCGAGCCCTCCTCGAGGCGCTCGCCTTCCAAGTGCGTGCCATCACCGACGCATTTCAATCAGGCGGCGTCGCACTTCGTGAATTGCGCGCGGACGGAGGAGCCGCGGCGATGGACACCATGTTACAACTCCAAGCGACGAACAGTCGCCTAGAGGTGGTGCGTAGTCGATCTCTCGAAGCTACCGCCCGAGGCGCGGCGTGCGTCGCCGGACTCGAGATCGGACTATGGCATTCGCTCGAACAACTCAGTGCACTGTGGGAGTCCGACGCGCGTTTCACGCCGAAAGATCCGCTCTTCGCCGACCTTGGTTACGAGGCGTGGTTGCGCGCGTGCGAGCGCTCCTGAACTAGTTTCCTGCAAGGGGGGAACATGTTGACATACTCAACACGCGTCATCAGTGAAGGACTTTCATTTGGAGAGGCTCCGCGATGGCACGACGAACGCCTCTGGTTTTCAGACTTCTATCGCCACGGCGTCTTCTCGATTGACGCCGACGGTGCCAATGAGCGACTCGAGCACGTCGTCGACAACCAGCCTTCGGGGCTTGGATGGCTGCCCAATGGCGATCTGTTGTGCGTGTCGTCGACTGACCATCGGGTGCTGCGCTTTCGCGGCAACGCGCGTACTGAGTTCGCCGACATCAGCGAGTACTGCGGATTCTGGGCCAACGACATGGTGGTGTCGCACACGGGCTATAGCTACGTCGGAAACTTCGGCTTTGACCTTGACACGATGCTCGCCGACATCGGAGTCGAAGGCATGCTCGCGACCCCGCCACCAACGACCAACCTCGTCGTCTTGAATCAGGACGGTGACGTGATTCAAAGTGTGCCCGATATGGCGTTTCCCAATGGGACCGTCATCACGCCCGACGGCGCGACACTCATCGTTGGTGAGACCATGGCCTTTCGACTGACGGCCTTTGACGTGCATTCGGACGGCACACTGAGCAATCGGAGGATCTGGGCGCAACTCGACTTCGTCGCCACCGACGGTATGTGTCTCGATGCGCAGGGTCAGATCTGGCTCGCGAACGCACTCACTAACAAATGTCTGCGTGTGAAAGAAGGTGGCGAGATTACGGGCGAGGTGATGACGAGCCAAACGGCGTTCGCGTGCATGCTCGGCGGCGACGACGGCACCACACTTTTCATCATGACGGCGCCGTCGAGCAATCGATTCGAGATCGCCGACAAGACGTTGGGAAAACTAGAAGTCGCGAGGGTGAGCGTTCCTCACGCGGGTTTGCCCTGATCTAACCGAGCTTGGTGAGAGCTTTTCGTATATTGCGAATTGCTTGTTGCGTGCGAAGTTCATTCTCGATGAGCGCGAAACGAACGTGCGTATCACCACCCTCGCCGAATCCCACGCCCGGACTGGTCGCGACGTCCGCTTCTTCGATGAGGAAACGCGCGAACTCGAGGGAACCCATTTCAAGATACGGCTCGGGAATCGGTGCCCAAATGAACATTGAGCCCTTTGGAGCCTTCACGTCCCAGCCAATACGGTTGAGACCTTCGATGAGCAGATCGCGCCGGGTCTGATAGATCGCGAGAAGTTGCCCCGGATAGTCAACGGCTTCATTCATCGCGACGATCGCGGCGATCTGCACTGGTTGGAAGGTGCCGTAGTCGAGGTAGCTCTTCAATTTCGTCAGCGCCGCGACGATCTCCGCGTTGCCAACGAGGAACCCGACGCGCCACCCGGCCATCGAAAACGACTTGGTCAGCGTGTAGAGCTCCACGCAGCATTCCTTCGCCCGGGGTACTTGAAGGATCGACGGCGGACGATACCCGTCGAACCCGAGATCCGCGTAGGCAAAGTCGTGACAAACAATGATGTCGTGCTCGAGCGCGAAGCCCACGAGCTTCTCCATGAACGCGAAGTCCACGCACGCGCTCGTGGGATTGTGCGGGAACGAACAGATGATGACGCGCGGCTTAACGGCGGCGTCGTGGTACGCGCGCACTAGTCCGTCAAAGAACGCGTCGCCTGGGTCGTCGTCGCTCGCCCCGGGGTCCGCGATGGGTACCGTGATGACCGTCGCGCCCGCGAACCCGGGCCCGGCTAGGTGAATGGGGTAACTCGGACTTGGCACAATCGCACTGTCGCCCGGTCCGAGCAGCACCCACATCAAATGCGTGAGGCCTTCTTTGGCGCCGATGGTCGTCACCACTTCGGTGTCGGGATCGATATCAACGTCGAAGAGCAGTTTGTAGCGATTGGCCATGGCGAGTCGAAGGTTCGGGATACCTCGACTGGCGCTGTAGCGGTGATTCTTGGGGTTGTACGCCGCTTCGGCGAGCTTCGCGACCGCGATGTCTGGACTTGGAAGGTCCGGATTTCCGAATCCGAAATCCACGATGTCGCGACCGGCCGCACGGGCTTCAGCCTTCAGACCATTGATCTGAGCGAAGACGTACGGGGGCAGTCCAGTAATTCGGCGAAATTCCATCAAGAAAACCTACTTACTTCATTGGTACTTTGCCAGTTTTCGAGCGGACCCAATGCGGTATCCGGGCTGAAGACGGCCCACGTGACTCCCGCGTAAGCAAGTGCGTCAAGATGGCCCGCGACGTCGTCAGGTGCCGGACCCGCCCAGGTCGTGGGTCCAATCAGACATTCGCTCTGGACCCGCTCGATCGGCGCGTCCCAGAGATTGAGTGGCGCCCCGAGACTTCGAGCGAGTTCATTGGTGGCACTCGCGCCGGCGCCGAACCACACCGGCATGGTCGACGCAAGCTGCTCATGCGTCGCTCGCAGCATCGCGCGCCGCTCGTTGGGGCTGCGTTCCTCGAGTCCGTAGGCGGCGTTCTCTTGTGCAGAGAGCTTGTCGCCCGTACCCAACGCCGCAATGACGCGACCCGGGGCCAGCGATTCGAGTGTGAAGAACTCACGCACCAAGTGCTCGGTACCCACCATGCCGACTCGTGCGACCAAAGGACCCACGCAGAGTTCTTCGTGACGTTTTGCCGCAACCGCGAGCAGTCCAAAGGGCGCGAGTGATGGACGTGTCGGCGTACCCATTGGCCAGAGATGGTCGTAGGCGAAGACTCCATCGAGACGTGCTCTCGCAGCGCGCTCGGCACATTCCAGTGCGTCCCCAGCTCCACGACGAAACGTCGGAAGCAAGACGCCGATTTTCACGGATACCGCTCGAAGGCCACCAGCGCGGCTCCCATGGCACCCGAGCGGTGTTCGAACATCGACGACGTTATCGTAATCTCGGGGCGACTGTCGTAGCCCTCGACGAGGTCGCTGAGATACTCGCGTGCAAAGGGCAGCACCAGGTCCGACGCGCGAGAGAGACCTCCGCCAATCACGAAGTGCCCGACGTCCAGGATCGCAACCAAGTTCGCGAGTCCGAGCGCTAACCACCAACTCACTTGACGTATCAAATCAATGGCCTCGTCATTGCCGTGCGCCGCGGCGTCGGTGACGTCCTCGGGGGCGATGTCCTCCGCAGATCCAGCACGCTCGAGCAACGCAGAAAGACGTCCTTCTTTGGCGGCATCACGAATGAGTCGACGAAGTCCACTGCCCGACGCGTAACGTTCCCAACAACCCATGCCGCCACAGGTACACGGAACGCCGTGCGCTTCGACGACCATATGGCCAATCTCACCGGCGAATCCACTTCGCCCGCGAAGGAGCGCGCCGTCAGCGATGATGCCTCCACCAATGCCGGTACCCAGCGTGACCATGACGAAGTCATTGATGCCCCGACCAGCACCCCATTCGTGTTCGGCGAGCGCCGCACAGTTGGCGTCGTTCTCGTAGAACACGAGTGAACTCTGCAACGCCACGCTGAGGAGTGAACCGACGTCCGCGCCCGACGCGGTCTGCAAATTTGGGGCATAGGCGAGTCGGCCGTCTTTGCGCATAAGACCGGGTAGCCCGACGCCAACAGGAATCTCGCTCGCCTTAAGGCCATGCAGGGACGCGAGGTACTTGATCAATTCGGCGAGCGCCGATGCCGTCGCTTCTCCCGGCGCAAGTTTCGAATCGTGTGGCGTCGGTGCCTGCACCTCGCCCAACACGCGTCCGTCACGCGCGACCATCAGCGCGAGCGCCTTCGTACCGCCAACATCGATGCCTATTGCGACGTCACTCATTGCATCGACTCAGCCTGAGCTTTCAATTCTCGCAAGGCCTGGCTCTGGATGCGTTGGGCCGCACGTGACTTGATGAAGTGAGGAATTGGAACGAGAAGCTCGACCTCGAGGTCGTACGTCACGCGCGTCGCACCCTCGATTGCGTCGAAGCGATATTGACCTTGCATTGTCTCGGTGAGATCCCCGTGGGTCTGGACCCAACTGATCGATTGAGGCGCTCGGCTGTAGTCGTAACGCAGCGCATACGTAGTCGAGCGTCCAAAGGCGGCCGCTCGAAACTCAACCTCGAGAGGACGGCCATTCGCGTCGCGTTCGAGGACCTCTATCTTCTTTAGGTCGCTCACCCACTTGGCATAATTCGAAAAATCAGTAACGACGCCGTAGACGACCTCAGGCGGGGCGCTGACCATGATTGACTCCGTAGCTCGCTGTGACACGCCGCCTCCCACCGATATACCCTAGGCGAGTTGCTTCTCTGACTCGTAGTGGTCGAAGCGGGCCAACTCTTGACCCAGTGAAGCGCTCAGCACGTTCCAATCGAAATGCGAGACCGCGACGTCGCGTGCGGCGCTCGCGTAGTTCGCACGCGTCGCGTCGTCGCTCAGCAGCAGCGCTATCGCGTCAGCCAGCATTCGCACACTGCGGGGACGGCGAAGGACCACTCCGGTGACGCGATCGACGACCGCCTCGTGACTTCCTCCCGAACGCCCCGCGATGGCGGGCACGGCGCACGACGCCGCGTTCAAAAAAACGATGCCGAATCCCTCTTGCTCTAGGCCGAGCCAACGAGATCGACAATCCATCACCATAAGATCTGACGCGGCGAGCCACGAGCTCAACTCCGCGTCGGGGACCCGACCAAGAAACGTCACCGGGGCGTCGAGCTTTTTCGTCAAGTGCTCAAGTCGGTCCCGGTCACGCCCCGAACCGCCGATCTGGACGCGAAGTTTCACGTGGTCTTTTGTGAGTCGCGCACTAGCGCGGATCAACGTGTCCATGCCTTTGCGTGGCACCAGGCGAGAATAGGAAGTAACGAGTGCGGTTTCGGTTTCGATACCGAGTGAACGACGCACGTCCTCGCGCTCTTTCGCGTCCAGTGGACGAAACTCACGGGTATCGACTCCCGGAGGTATCTGAATTACCGGTGGCATGAATTCAGCGCTCACGCGGCGCGCCTCGTGCTCAGGGTAGCTACCCGCGCAGAGTGCGACGCTCGCGTGGCGAAGCACGTAGCGCATGCTCGACGCCACGAAGGGCAGTCGCCCCGGTACGGCCACCTCGGCGCCGTGGAGCACGACCCCATAGGGCCGCGAGAGACGCGGTCCAAGTAGACCGAGGGGCCACGCGGGATCGAGGAGCACAAGATCGGGCTGATGTCGCTCGATTGCGCGTTCAATCATGTGAAGCGTGCGACGCGTGGGCAGGTACAGCGTCGATGCGTCGACTCGCTCGATGACTACTTCACTCGTCGCGTCAAAACCCTCGGCTCCGTCGTGCGATGACGCCGTTAGCACGACGGCGCGTCCAGGTTCTAGACGTCGCCAGAGCTCGTGAAGATAGACCTGGATTCCACCGGTCTTCGGTGGATAATCATTGGTCACCAGTAGATGACGCGCCATGAAGCCACGCTAGTCAACAGGGGGACTCGACGTGATTTGCTTCTAGGTCGTGCGCTCTTGATACTTGAGTCGCGGAATCAGACCCTGCGTCGTAAACAGCTCGACGACCTGAGCGTCCTCGCTCGTCATTTCCAACAGTCCCGGCTCATCGCCGAGTACGAAGCTGACAAGGCAATCATCGCAATCTGGCGTGCCGCGACGCACGCAATTATTACAACTAATAGAGAGTTCAATGCCACCGGCCATTACGCACCTCTTTCCTCAAATGAGTATGCACAAGCGCTGTGACATCTCAAAGGGCGACGAACTCAGCAATCTCATCGCGAATCTGACTCGGCCCAAAGACGACTCCCTCGCAAACAACACGTTGTGTCAATGCGTCAATCAGCACGTAGAAAGGGGGCCACGCAATATCCAGCTCTGCCAGAAGCGCTGGCGCCACGATGATGGCGTGCGCAGAGTCACTCCACTCGTCATCGTCGTCGTTCGTCGCCGACACGAAGATCACACGCAGGTCAGCGAACTCCTCCGGTGACGAATTGATGATGTCGCGACAACCGTCACACCTGGACTTAATCGCAATCAGCAGTGTCAATCCTTCGAACTCCTGTGACACGTGTGCGCCGTCAAGGGTGACTCCCGAAAAGTGCTGCGGCGCCGGACGTTGACGGGGAGCGTCGATGGAGCGCACGTCCACCTACGCGGTCTCGGAAATGACCTCAACCCCGCGACCATGCCCGCACCAACGACACGTCACCGACTCGATAGTCCGCGCTATGATCTCAGGTTCTTCAATGCTGAGTTCACCACCCACCGTGTAGTGATGAAATGACCGAACCGACGTCGTCTCCACAACGTCAAAGCGGGTCAAATTCCCACACGCGGTGCAGCGATAGCGAGTTGTCATCTCCTTGAGGGTAGTTGATTGCGCTTCAAACTCGTTCACGTGGCCTGACCTCGGTGCCGCCGCGGATTCATGTCAAAATCGTGATTCTGAGGTGAATCGAAGTCAAAGACCGTGTTAAGTGCAACGCCACTCGGCGAGTTGCTCGTTCGTTGGTATTCGATCAATCGGCCAAGCGCGTCGGGATGGCGCACGAGACCGAGACTGAGCGATCCGCTCCGCGTCTCAAGTATGACGACACCCCTCTTTAGGAATCGTTCGCGAATTCGTTGATCAACTCGAATCGCCGTCACGTCGGCGAGTTCAACTGCGTTGCGCTGATGATGAATCACTCCGCCTTCGACGATCACACGCTGTGTCGAAAGATGAACCTTGCGCGATCGCCACCTCCATGTTCGGGTGAGCAACACGACGGCGCACGGCCCCGCGAGAACGAGTAGAAGCCATGCCCGATACATGTGTAGGAAATGGACGTGCATGCTGGAAATTTCGGCGATGGCACCAGCCGCGATCACACCCATCGACGGAATCAAGAGCCCACGACCAACCGGCGTCACCGTGATCACGCGCTCTTCGTCGCTTCGCCAGTGGTTCGTTCGCGCCATACCCCAATGCTAAATACAATTTCTCATTTGGAATCAACCTTCGATCGATTTCCTCCAATACGGTGTCGTACCAAGAGCCAGTGTCGAAACGACGACACCGAACCTGGCTGCTCGCCGACGTGCTCTCGTGGCCCTGTTCAGTACTGCGATTGGTAAGGGTCGTTTCTCGCGACGCCGTCAGACGTTTCTGAGCTGACTCGCCGCCATGTCAAAATACGATTGGAGTTCGTCAAACTGTTCATCGGAGAGTTGGTCACGTACTGTCGCCAACGCCGTGCCCATGGCTCCGAGCCATGCGTCGCGGGCTTTTTTCGTGATGCGAAAGGGTGCGTGGCGCATTCGCAGACGGGGATGTCCTCGTTCCTCCTGATATGTTCGTGGTCCACCCCAGTACTGAATCAAGAAAAGTGCGAGATGGCGCTTTGAATCTTCAAGGTTGTCAGGATACATCGGTCGCAGGACTTCATCATTCGCAACTTCGTCGTAGAACGCATCTACCAAACGCACGAAGAAAAAATCGCCTCCGACTTGTTCATAGAGCGACGAATCCATGCATCCACGCTAGATGGTGGGCAGCGAACCCTACTCGCCCAGAATTGGCGGATGAAAGAGTGATACGCAGTCCTTTTGTCGTGGGTCGGAGGAGCCCGGTAGTCGAGAGCATTGCCAGACCAGCCAACAGGGTCAGCACCCAATAGACTTGCTCGAGTCTCTTCGGAGAAATGCGGGTGTAGCTCAATGGTAGAGCTCCAGCCTTCCAAGCTGGCCATGCGGGTTCGATTCCCGTCACCCGCTCTCTGTCGCCTGAGTCGCGAAGTCTGGACCACATTTTTATGACGACGTGACCTGTGAGTCGGGAATCGCCCGACGGTCACAGTTGCTTTCCAATCGCTTTTTTATTCGAGTTGCTCTCCGAATTATTCAATGTCGATGGCGATGCGTTCACCGGTTTCACTCTTTGCAATCAGTTCAAGGGTGTAGCCCACTGTCCCTACGTACGATCGCAGCGTTGAAACGTGAAAGTCACTGGCGCTCTCGATGGCGCTGACACGGCGCCACGAAACGCCGAGTGCCTGAGCGACTTCCTGTTGGGTCACCAATCCAGCGCGAAGGTCAGCGAGGGTCACCGAATGGTGCGCTTTCACAACCTCAGAACGTATTCGCGCAGCCATCGCGGGGTCAGCCAGCACTTTCCTTTTGGTTTCTTTGAGACTCAGGTTCTCCACTTTCTCTCGTGTCGCCCACCCTTCGGGAATGAAGTTTCCTTCGTCTTCGACTTCATTTGACCTGACGGACGCTCGGCCTTCTTTGCCCGATCAACCTGCCTCGAGGACGAACCGCCACAGAGTTACAATCCCACCACTGAGCCAGCCACCGACTCCACGACAATCGTGTAACAATCTTTTAAGCGGCGCTAGAAGCCAATCAAGACGCGAAGGACACCAATGACGAAACGATACGGCGAGCGTGCAGAGCGTTATCGTCAAATTATGCGTCGAGTATCGCAAACAGTTGCCGCCGTTGCCACGGCGTTTTCGTCGATGACGATTCTTGGCGCCCAAGCATCGAGCGCCACCAGCCACAACAAGCTGCCGCCCGCGGCCGCGTGCACGCACACCGACGTCCGTGAAACCATCGTCGCAACCATGTCGGCCGCGCCGAGTCAAGTGGTGACGTTCACGACGGCAATTGAAAATCTTTCGCGCAAGACCTGCTCCGTGGCCGTTGGTCCTACTTCACCAATGATGAGCCTGACCGATCCGAGCGGCACCGTCGTATGGAATAGTTGCTACACATCGGGTGAACCAGGGATGTGCGCTGAATTTCTTCAACTCATTGCACTGAAGCCGAAGGCCAGCTACACACGAAAGCAGTCCTGGGAGCCAAGTTCCACGTCAACCGTCCTCCAAGGCACGTACACGCTGATGTCTCGATTCAGCGGTGTCGGATGGACCAGGACGACGACGTTCGTTCTCTCGAACTGACGACGTCGTGCAATCGCACGGCGACACGACTACAGCGCGGGCTTCTCTGTAACGACAGGCGAAGCGCAACTCGCACTCGCACCGGGAAGCCGATAGCGATTCTTCGCTACGGTTCGATACGCGATGGTGGCGAACCACGCTATAGGTGCGATGCGCAGCAAGCGACCAACGAGCACCCAGCCGCCTCTCGCATTCATTAGTGCCAGAGCAACGGCCTTCGCACCAACCTCGGCACGATCGCCGCCGTACCAGCAAAGAGCAGAATTGACGAGCGATCGGTTGAGGTGCATGGCGCGCAGTTCGACGTCAGAGAATGCCCTCGAATCAACAATCGCCAGCGAGGAGTCCGGGCGAAGTCTCGTCTCCAGCCATTCTTTACAACGTGTGCAGAACCCACACGAACCGTCGTAAACCAGCAGTGACGTCGTTTCACTCACATATCAACTCTACGGTGCACACGTGCCACTTCAACCGTGTTCGACCAACTAGCGGCTCACGGCACGCCGAGCAATCATGGACTCGTGAACGTTTCAATGATCGAACGTAAGCACGTCAGGATAACGGCAGTAACGGCGCAATCGCGAGTGACTGGCCCGTAATTCGCGAACCCTTCTTGGCACACACTGGATAGATCAACTCAGGGCGAAACGATCGTCCTTTGGCTTCGCCCGGGCGGCCCCCTCGTACTTCGACCCATTCGTCGAGCGTCGACTCATTTCGAACATGGGCAACGAAGACCCAGCTCTGTCGGCGCTCCTTGGCGCCATCGACGAGGACCGCGTCATCAATATTCACGCCATTCCAGTATGACGAACGAACGAGGTTGCCGTTTCGAGTAACCATTGGGCGTTGTTGCATGCTCCATGTTTAGTCTGAGTGAGCATTTGGAACGCGTACTTAATTCACAGGGACGTTCTCAAAAGAAATTCGTGATACGTGACTGAAAGAACAAACGTACACATCGTTGTCGAAGCCCTCGCTGGCGAAGAGTACCGATTGCAGTGGGCTCTCAGTGGGGACTCGATGCACCAGTTCGCCGGTCTTGACGTCAACTAGAACAATGTCCTCGCGCTGCGCTTCGACATTGAAATCGTTCAACATCACGAGTCCCGACGATGACAACATGATGGGATGCATCGCGTGATTCACGCGAATAGACCACTCGGGCGCACGTTGCTCACGCGAGACGTCAAAGGCACTCACCACACCGTGCGAACTGTCGTAACCAATAGCGATTGAACGGGTCACGTCGATGGCGGGTGGATTCGCTACAATGCTGGGCCCCTCGTGAAACACCTCCCAGCGGCGCTGTTCGCAAGTCACTCGATCAATCTGGAACAACTGCTGAGCGGAGCGCGAGACGCCACGGCCGAGTAGCGAGCCGCCATAGGTTTCAGAACCGACGCCATTATCGAGAAACCAGACGTGCTCGTCGCTGATCACAGCGTCCCAGCCGTAACCTTCACCTTCTTTCGTGCGATAGAGAACGTCAAAATCCTCGTCGAGCGAGAGCGTGCCGCCGCGCCAGTGCAGACGAAAAAGACGTGTCACGCCGACAACGTAGATCTCATCGCCCGAGGCACTCAAGCGGGCGACTGACGCTTCAGGGAGCGTGATTGAACCCCGCGTCGCCAACGTGACCGGATCGATGACCAGCACTTCGCAGTCGCTACGTATGGCGTTGGTGTCCTCACCGGGACGAGCGCCGCCGAAGTCCTTCGTGACGATCTCGCCTCGAGGTAACACGACGAATGAGTTGTAGGGGCGTTGGCGTGGAAGTTCTCGTGAATCAAGCACTTCGAGCGTCGACGACAAATGGTGGAGGTACCGTCCGAAGACGACGTAGAGCGAACCATTCGCGTGCGCCGCGATGCCGCCGGGCCACGTCGGTCCACCTGACAGGTCCTTGGAGCGTTCGATCACCGCAAGACTTCGGGGATCGATGCGTTCGACCCAACTTACGGCGTCGTCACCACCCGTATGGCACAACAAGAACACCTCGCCGGGATCTCTCAGCACAACCATCGTCGACACGGGCGCCAACCGCGACATCGATCGAGCAATGCTGTCGCGTCCGACGCGCAGATTTGAAACCTGCAGGCGGTCGGGTCCGTTGTCTTCGCCCGGCCAGGGACTTTGCCAGTAGCCGGGCGCGCTCGTCACGTTCCTATGTTTAGTCGTCGAGCGATGACGTCCCAAGAGCGCTGTCGTGTGACAGCGCGGGCGTACGGTTATCCCATGACCTTCACGCAAGCGCTTCCCAAATCACTCTCCCCCTCTCGCCTCGCCGACTTCCAAGCTTGTCCTCGTCGCTACCAACACGCCTCCATCGAACGCATTCCCCAGCCCGCCACCTACGCAACCGCGAAGGGTCGATTCGCCCACTACATCTTCGAACACCTCTTCTTGTTGCCAGCCGAAGATCGAACTATCGACCAGGCGAGAAACTTCGTCGACCCCGCCATCGGCGCCATTCTCACTGACGACGTTCGCCGCGATATCTCGATGGACGACTCGCTGCTCGCCAAGCTGCTCGAAGAAATTAGCGAGATCATCACGACGTACTTCGCGATGGAAGATCCCCGTCATGTGCACACCGAAGGGATCGAACTACGCCTCGGCGTGGAAGTTGACGAAACGCCGCTCTTTGGGATATTGGACCGACTCGATCGTGACGACGAAGGCAATCTCATCATCGTCGACTACAAAACCGGCTCCTTGCCAAATCGAAATTTCGATAGTCACACGTTCGCCAACGCGGAACTCTACGCTGCGCTGTGCCGTGAAAAACTGGGCGAGACGCCCGTGAAGATCCGCCTCTTGTACGTTGCCAAGGGTGAAGCAATTGAACGGCCGGTGACGGACGTCGTCGTCAAAGCGCGCGCCGCCTCGGCGGTAAACGCGTGGGAGCGTATAAAGCGCTACTACCAGGACGGGGATTTCCCCGCGACCCCGTCGGCGAACACGTGTCGTTTTTGCTCGTATAAAGATCTCTGTCGCGCCGATGGGGTGCCGGTGCCACCTCGATAGTCCGTAGGCTGGTCGAGTGACGTCCTTTGAACTTTCCTTCGACTATCGCTGCCCATTCGCGAAAAATATCCATTTGCACCTACTTCGTGCCCTCAGTGGCGGAGCCGACTTTGACGTTGAGTTCGTACCTTGGACCATGAGCCAGGGTTACAAATCTGAAGGGGCGCCTGACGTGTGGGACGACCCCACCCACGACGCCGATTTGTTGGCGCTGGCTGCAAGTATTTCAGTACGCGATGAACAACCCGAAAAGTTTCTCGCGGCACACGAGGCGTTATTTCGAGCTCGTCACGAACGTGCTATTCGCCTGGTGACTTTCGACGAAATCGAGTTCGTGCTCGATCCCGTGGGTGTCGATATGTCACGGGTCCGCGACGACATCATGTCGCGGCGCCCCCACAAAATCATTGGTGAGAGTTTTTCCAAATACCAGCGCTTCGAGGCATTCGGCGTGCCGACCTTCGTCGTCGGCGGCGACGCCGTCTTCGTTCGCTACATGACGCCACCTGACGATGACCCAGCGGCGTCGACTGCCTTGATTGAGTCCATCGTGGCGATGATAGCGACACAACCGGCGCTCAACGAGTTCAAACACACTCGCGTACCAATGTGATCTAGGACGCGCGAAGAATCAATTCCAGTAGCGCAATCACGCCAAGCACGAGCGCCGGCGCGAACATTTTCGCGTTGTCACCTTTTCGAATGTGCATGATCATTGCGAGCAACATAGAAAGTGCGAGCCCCGCCGCCGCCGCCTCGTTGAGCACGCCCCAGAACGATGAGCCGTTCGCGGCGACTCCGACGATGACACCGATGGCTCCGGCGATCTCCAGCATGCCAATTCGCTGGTAGGCGGACTTTGTAAACCCCAGGTGCTCAGCGGCACCAGACATCATTGGGTTCCAACGTACTTTCTGGATCCCCGCCATCGCGAAGGCGAGGAACAACACGACAGAAAAGATGCTTGCGGTGACCGACATGTCTACTCCTAGTAAGTACTCCAGGTTACTAGGCGCACGATCGTTCTCATGGTCACGAGATCGCGCTCATCGCACGAAATCAGTGGTGGTGGGCATATTGCATCAGTGCGTCGATTGCATCCGCACGCTCTTGACTCGTGCCCGTGGGCGCTCCAGAAAATTCAGTGACGCCGGCTTGGTGCAACGCATGTAACTGTTCAAGCACGTGTTCCTTCGTACCAAGCAGGCCAACGTCAGCTGGCTCTTTCGCCCCTTCGCGTTCCATCATCGCGACGTAACTGGGGAGCGTGCCATAGATTGCGTACGCCTCATTGACCCTCGCGCTCCGGACACGTCACTCGTCACGGTGATTGGTAATCCACATACCACGCGGGGTTCGGGTCGCCCAGCCGTCGTTGCCTCCTCTCGAAGAAGCGGAACGATGTGCGAAGCGATCGTCTTTCGACCCGTCTTCCATACGACGGTGCCGTCGCTCATGGTTCCGGCTACGTGCAGCATCTTGGGTCCGAGGGCGGCGACCGGCAGTCCCGGCGCGCGAGTTTCTACGGGACCGACGGCACTCATCGACACCGCTCCCACGCGTGTGCCTTGGACGTTGACGCTCGCACCGCGCAACGTCGGTTCGAGCGCCTCGAGATATTCGCGCATGTAACTCGCTGGCTTATCGAAGGAAATGCCCGACAAACCCTCGACAATTACCTGATGCGAAAGTCCAATATCGAGCGAAAGGGTTCCCTTGATCGCTTCTTGCACCGTGCGCGCCTGCGCCGCGAGCATCGAAGGGTGGCGAGGTTGAATCGGTACGACTGCCGTACCAAAGTCCACGTCGTCAAGTTCTCTACCAACAACCGCGAGAACGGTGAGGGTGTCAGGACCAAAAATCTGTGACGCCCGCATCGAACGAAATCCCGTCTCGTGAAGTCGCGTGGCCCGCTCGATGGTCGTGTCGATGGAACCGTCCACGTCGAGCATGATGGCGATGCGTATATCGTTCTCTCTCCCCGAGCGACCTGTAGCGTTCTGGTCGTGTCGAATGACTTCCAACCTAGCCGGGTACGAGTTGGGATCATTGGTGCGGGCCAACTCGCTCTCATGATGGGTGAGGTCGCGCACGACGTGGGCGTCGAAACAATCGTGCTCGCGACCAACGTCGACGACGCGGCCGCGCACTCCTGCGACGAAGTAGTGCTGGGTGAGGCGAAAGACCTCGGGGCGGTCTCGAAACTGGCCAGCGTGTCGCAGGTCATCACATTGGATCACGAACTCGTCGACCTCGAACAACTAGCGAGACTCGAACGCGAGGGTATCGTGGTGCGACCAAGCAGCGACGCGCTTCGCTTCGCCGTTGACAAGGCGTACCAGCGACAACGTTTCCTCGAGGCGGCGCTGCCGGTCCCACGTTTCATAATCATTCGCACAACCGCCGATCCGTTGCTCGAAAGCTTTCTGGAGCAGCTACCCAACGAACCGGTCCTTAAGGCGCCGCGCGGAGGCTACGACGGTCGCGGCGTGCTGTTCCCGCGCTCGCGCGACGAGACATTCGAGATGATCGAACAGCTGAGTCACCACGGCGACGTCCTCGTCGAGGAACGCCTCGAGCTGCAAAGCGAAGTGGCACAGCTCGTCGTGCGCGGCGTCGACGGCACACTGGCCCTCTACCCTCTCGTCACGACCGTGCAAGCGAACGGCATGTGCGTCGAGGTGCGCTATCCCGCTGAAGTGAGCGAGACGCTGAAGGAACAAAGTGCCGCACTGGCGAGGAAGATCGCATCGTTGGTCCAAGGGGTGGGGGTGCTCGCCATCGAATTCTTTGTGACGTCCGAAGGACTTTTCGTCAATGAGATCGCGTTGCGCCCGCACAATTCAGGCCATTGGACCATCGAAGGCGCAACGACGAGCCAGTTCGCCAACCATCTTCTCGCCGTGAGCGGACAACCCCTAGGCGACACCTCAGCCCGCGTGGCCCACGCGGTGATGGTCAACGTCGTTGGTGCCGACACACCGGGATCGCTTGAGGCGGCCCGACGCATTCCAGGAATCTTCATTCACGATTACGCCAAGGCGTGGCGGCCCGGAAGGAAACTTGGCCACGTGACGAGTGTGGGTGACGACGCCCATGAGGCGCACGTGAGAGCATGGCAGGGTGCTCAAGCGTTTGGCACGGTGATGAAAGAGGTCTAGTGGAGCCAGTCGTTGGAATCGTGATGGGAAGCTCCTCAGACCTAGAAATCATGAACGACGCGTGCACTGTTCTCGACGAATTTGGTGTGTCGTATGAGTTGCACGTGGTCTCAGCACATCGAACCCCCGAAGACATGATCGAGTACGGGCGAAGTGCCAAGCAACGCGGCTTGCGTGTGCTCATCGCGGGTGCTGGCGGTGCTGCGCATCTTCCGGGCATGTTGGCGGCGATGACGACCTTGCCGGTAGTGGGCGTTCCCGTCGCGCTCGCGCGTCTCGATGGCCTTGATTCTCTACTCTCCATAGTCCAAATGCCCCGGGGCGTACCGGTCGCTACCGTCGCCATCAACGGCGCGGCGAACGCTGCACTTTTGTCGCTGCGCATCCTCGCGCTCCAAGACCCCAAACTCTCCGAGGCACTCGAATCGCATCGCCTACAACTCGCCGAAACGGCCAAAGCCCAAGACCAACAACTGCCAAGGAAATAAACTGGCGGGTGCCTGGCAGCGCGAACTTTCGTGACCCCTCAGCGTTGCCCCTAGTCTGTTCAAGTAGCGAAGGAGGCCCCCGTGGGTATAGGTAAGAGGATTGCGACGATTTTCCAGGCCAAGTCCAATGCGGCCCTCAACAAGATGGAAGACCCGCGCCAGACGCTCGATCTCTCCTACGAACAGCAACTCGAGAACCTCACCAAAGTGAAGCGCGCGGTCGCCGACGTCGCCACCGCTCGCAAGCGTGTGGAAATACAGGCCGAACAATTGAAGACTCAGGGCGACAAATTGGCTGAGCAGGCGAAGGCTGCTCTCGCCCAGGGCAACGAACCCCTCGCGCGCGAAGCATTGACGCGTCGCGAAGCGATTGCGGATCAGCTGAAGGACCTCGACGCCCAACACGCCACCATTGTCGAGCAAGAGGACAAGTTGACCCAGACCTCCCAGCGTTTGCAGACCGAGATCGAGGCGTTCCGCACGAAAAAGGAGACGATCAAGGCAACGTACACCGCCGCCGAGGCGTCCGCGCACGTCAATGAAGCGGTCGCAGGGATATCGACATCGATGACCGACGCCGGTTCGGCGATGCAACGGGCTCAGGACAAAGTTGCCGAAATGCAGGCCCGAAGTGGCGCTCTTGACGAACTCCTCGCATCAGGCGCGCTCACTGACCTCAATGCGCCCAATGACGACATTCAGGCCCAACTCGACAAGGCGAGCGGCACGACCAGCGTCGACGCCCAACTCGCCGCACTAAAAGCTCAACTCAGCTCGGGCAGCGATGCCGCGGGTGAGTTGCCAACAGGGAAAGATGCATAACCATGCCAAAGTCCAAGATTGAGTCTGATCACGGCCTGAACATTCGAATGTTCATTACGGGCTTTCTGCTCGTGCTGCTGTACGCCATCATTATCACGGTATTGATCCGCGTCGGGGTCGCCTTCGGACTCGTGATCGTGATCGCGTTCGCGTTGATCTTCTCCCAATACTTCTTCTCTGACAAGATCGCCATGTTCTCGATGCACGCACACGAGGTGACCCCTCAGCAAGAGCCACGACTGCACGAGATTGTCGACCGTCTATGTCTGCTCGCCAACATGGAAAAGCCTCGCGTCGGCGTAGCGGAAGTCGATATCCCCAACGCGTTTGCGACCGGCCGCAGCCCCAAGCACGCCGTCATTTGTGCGACCCGAGGCATCATGAACCGGCTCAACGATGAAGAACTCGAAGCAGTCCTTGCCCACGAACTTAGTCACGTCGCACATCGAGACGTCGCAGTGATGACCATCGCATCGGGCGTCGGAATGCTCGCCGGACTCATCAGCAGAGTGGCGATGTGGAGCGCGTTCCTTGGCGGTGGTGGGGGCGGTCGAGGTCGCGGTGGGCAGAACATCGTGCTGATCGAACTGCTCACGTTCGTAGCGTCACTCGTGATCTACGTCATTGCCTACATCCTTACGATGGCGTTGTCGCGCTATCGCGAGTTGGCGGCCGACCGTTCAGGAGCGATCCTCATTGGCAAACCCAGCGTGCTCGCGAGCGCGTTAGTACACATCACGGGTGACATGGGAAAGATTCCGCGCACCGACCTACGAAAGACCGAAGGCATGAATGCCTTCTTCTTCGCTCCCGCTCTCGCGGGCGGTTCCGCCGCCTCACTATTCTCGACGCACCCGACGTTGGAGAAGCGGCTCGACCAGTTGAACAAGCTTGAGCGCGAACTGAACGGCTAGTGGGTCTTCGCGACACGCTTTTTGGGCGCACAAAACAAGTCCAACCAAAACTCGACAATCTCTTCGCTCTACCCACGGCAGCGCTCACTCTCGAGACCGAACTCGATCTCGTGACCTCAGGCCAAGCCGGTCTTTGTTTCAAGGCGGGTAGCGGTGAGTCGACCATCGCCACCGACGCCGACGTCGAACAACTTTTGAACTTCGACGAAGCGGGCGATGACAAGGTGTCGATCACCACCGACGACCTCGGCTTTAAATGGCTGGTCGTCAAGGACCCTGATCTCGAGAGCCAGGTAACTCGAATCCATAGCGCCAACACGTCAATGGTGGAGAACGGGTTGGGGCCGCGCCTCCTCTGCGCAGTGTTCGGCTTCGTGGCAAAGACGCCACCCGGTGAAGGTTCCGTGCGCATGGTCTACCTCTTAAAGCAAGGCACGTTCTATCCCTTCGCACCAACGTCAAAGAACCAGCGTGACAACGAACTCGAACTGCGGGTTCGTTCGTTTCTCGAAAAGGATCTACCGATGGAAAAAGACTTGACGCGTTGGATGGCGCTCTGGGAACTCCCGGTCAACTAAGGACGTCGGTGAATCCTTCGAGTAGTTGATCGAAGCCTTGCGCGTACTCGAGGTCAAGGCTCGTCAGACCACCTTGGTCGTGCGTCCACACCTCCATTCGCAGTTCTCGATAACCGAGGGTCGCAATGGGATGGTGCCCAAGTTGATTGGCGAGTGGGACCTGAGCGATCACAATGTTCGCGGCACTCGCGTAGTCCTTCGTCTTGAGCTCGCGCACAAGATGGTCGTTCTCGAGCCGCCAATGTGGGTGCGAGCCAAGCCACCGAGTGACGACGTCGGTCGCGAGCAGCGGAGGGCGGCTCAAGGATGCGTCATATCTTCTGGCACGACGGCCGCGTCGAACTCTTCGCCAGTGAGAAAACCAAGGCTCACCGCAGCCTCGCGCAACGTCGAGCGTTCCTTGTGAGCCTTCTTCGCGACCTTGGCGGCCTTGTCGTAGCCAATAATCGGATTGAGCGCCGTTACCAGCATCAACGAATTCTTCAAGTGATGATCGATCTGTTCGTAGTCCGGCTCGAGACCTTCAACGCAGAACTCGCGGAATCTGTCGCACGCGTCGGTGAGTAAATCGATCGAGTGACAAAAGTTGTGGATCATGACGGGTTTGCAGACGTTGAGTTCGAGATTTCCCCGTGATCCCGCCATCGCAATGGCGGCGTCGTTGCCAAACACCTGAATACAAACCATAATCATGGCTTCTGACTGCGTGGGGTTCACCTTGCCGGGCATGATGGAGCTTCCCGGTTCGTTCTCCGGCAACTGCAATTCCCCAAGACCCGACCGTGGTCCCGATCCGAGCCAGCGAAGGTCGTCGGCAATCTTGATGAGGCTCGTCGCCGTTGTCTTAATCGCCCCGTGCGCGAAGACTAAGGCGTCGTGGGCCGCGAGCGCCGCGAATTTGTTAGGTGCGCTAACGAACGGGTGACCCGTCAACGTCGAAATCGCCGCGGCGACCCTGGTGCCGAACTCGGGGTGGGTGTTAAGGCCCGTGCCCACTGCCGTACCCCCCGCGGCAAGTTCGTAGAGACCGGGGAGCACTACGTCCAGTCGCGCCAAGTCAGCATCGAGTTGAGCAACGTAGCCAGAGAATTCTTGTCCCAGCGTGAGTGGCACCGCATCCATCAGGTGCGTGCGCCCGATCTTGGTCACGTTCGCGTACGCCTTCGCCTTCGCGTCGAGAGCGTCGCGCAGTCGTATGACACTCGGCACCAGTCGTTCGGTCATTTCCACGACGGCAGCGATGTGCATGGCCGTGGGGAACGTGTCGTTCGACGATTGGGACATGTTGACGTCGTCATTGGGATGTACGGGCGTCTTGGAACCCTGCACGCCACCCGCGAGTTCTATCGCCCTATTCGAAATGACTTCATTGACGTTCATGTTCGTCTGCGTGCCCGATCCTGTCTGCCAGATTCGAAGTGGGAATTCACCCATCAACGTGCCGACCATGACCTCGCGAGCGGCTTGTTCGATGAGGGCCGCACGCTCATGATCCAACTTGCCGAGCGCTTCGTTGACCTGTGCCGACGCCAATTTCAAGACGCCGAACGCCCGCAGCAGCGCGGGTGGCATCGTGTCGGAGCCAATAGCGAAGTGGTGCAAACTTCGCTCCGTCTGAGCGCCCCAATAATGATCCGCCGGCACCTCGATGTCGCCCATGGTGTCTGATTCGATGCGAACGTGCGCCATGACTTCCTCCTACTTTCTTCCCTCTCAGTCTTATCGCAGACCGCGACGTGAAGACCAACTGGCGAAGGTTCGAGGTACCGAGACTTTGGCGGGACCAATAAGGTACAGGTGCAGTTCGCACCAGCCTCGCATCGAAGGGAAGACCATGTCCGACACTTTCACCCCCGCCTCACGCGCTGTCTTTGCGAAGAAGGTTCTCGCCCACGTCGCCACGCTGGGACCCGACGGTGCACCACAGGTGACTCCGGTGTGGGTCACACTCGATGGCGATGACATCATCATCAATACCGCGCTCGGACGGGCCAAAGCCCGAAATCTGGCGTCCGACGCTCGAGTGGCGGTGTCACTGACCGACCCCGACAACGGCTACGTCGCGATCGTCGTGCGAGGGACTGTCGTCGGATTCACGACTGACGGCGCCGACGACGTCATCGACCAGCTCGCGAAGAAGTACCTCGACGTGGATTCGTATCCCATGCGTCGCGAGGGCGAAGTTCGTGTGACGGTGCGCATCCGACCTGACCGTATTTCCCAACAGCCGGAGTGATCACCCAAAGTA
>Ga0302319_10006169_pt1 | contig 23875 bp, 17 predicted proteins | sample Bog_T0_2_FD_203319 | JGI IMG/M metagenome (GOLD analysis project Ga0302319, IMG submission 203319) | Peat permafrost microbial communities from Stordalen Mire near Abisko, Sweden - Bog_T0_2 | ecosystem: Environmental > Terrestrial > Soil > Wetlands > Peat | place: Sweden: Abisko, Stordalen Mire...
AAGACGTGGAAATACTGGGCCGGCGTCGTGAGATTGCACACCTGGATATTGTCTTCGCCGCAGAGCTGGAGGAACCGCTCGAGCCGGGCGCTGGAATGCTCCGGCCCCTGCCCCTCGTAGCCGTGCGGCAGCAGCAGCACAATCCCGCTCGGGCGCTGCCACTTGGATTCCGCCGACGAAATGAACTGGTCGATGATGACCTGCGCGCCATTGGCGAAGTCCCCGAACTGCGCCTCCCACATGCAGAGCATCTGCGGATAGCTCAGGGAATAGCCGTAATCGAATCCGAGCACCCCCGCCTCGCTGAGCAGCGAGTTGTAAATGCACGCCTGCGCTTGTCCGGGCTCGATATGCTTCAACGGGCAGTAGCGTTCCCGCGTGTTCTGATCGTAGAGATAACTGTTGCGCTGGCTAAAGGTGCCGCGCCGGCAATCCTGTCCGCTCAAGCGCACGGGCACTCCCTCGATGAGCAGCGATCCCATGGCCAGCGCCTCGGCGTAGGACCAGTCGAAAGGTCCGCCGTTCGCCCAGATCCGCGCGCGTTTCTCGAGCAGAAAATTCTTCAGCTTCGGCTGCACCGCGAAACCTTCCGGCGTCGTCGTCAACGCCTTCACGACCTTGGCCAACTGCTCCCGCGAGACCCCGGTCTCCACCGGCGTGTGCGAGTAGGCCGGCTGAGGCCGGGCCGTCGAACCCGTAAAGCTGTTCAGTGTCTGGTCTTTCTCGGCGGACTTGACGATGGAGAGCGCTTGCTCGTGGCGGTGTTCCATCTCCTGGAGCAGGGCATCCGCTTCCGCCTGCGTGATGACGCCCGCTTCGATCAGGCGCTTTTGGAAAATCGCGCCGACGTTCGGATGCGTATTGATATCCGCATACATGGTCGGCTGCGTGGAAACGGGATCGTCGGCTTCATTGTGGCCATACCGGCGGTAGCAGTAGATATCGATCACCACATCCCGCTTGAAGGTCTGCCGAAATTCCAGGGCCAGTTCCGAAACGAAACGCACCGCGAGCGGATCGTCCCCATTCACATGGAAAATCGGCGCCTCGATCATCTTCGCGACGTCCGTGCAATACGTGGTCGAACGGGCGTCCGCCGGCAGCGTCGTAAACCCGATCTGATTATTGACGATGAGGTGGATCGTCCCGCCGATCCGGTAACCCGGAAGCTGGGACATATTCAGGGTTTCCGCCACGATCCCCTGCCCCGCGAATGCCGCGTCTCCATGGATGAGCACCGCCACGACTTTTTTCCGCTCATCGGTGTCCTTCCGAATCCGCTGGCGCGCCCGCGCCATCCCCATCACCACCGGGTCCACAGCCTCCAGGTGGCTCGGGTTCGCGGAGAGCCGGACCTCGATTTCCTCGCCGGATTTCAGTGTGCGCTTCGTCCTGTAGCCCAGATGATATTTCACATCCCCATCCCCACTGACCGTGCTCGGAATGTAATTCTCCGAAAACTCCGCGAACATCTCGCGATACGGTTTGCGCAGGAATTCGGCGATCACGCTCAGCCGTCCGCGGTGCGCCATCCCCATGCAAAGTTCTTCGACTCCGCGGGAGGGCGACGTCTCGAGGATCCCGTAAAGCGCCGTGATCAGCGACTCCCCGCCCTCCAGCGAAAACCGCTTCTGCCCCTGATACTTCATGTGCAGGAAGTGCTCGAAGCTCTCCACTTTCACCAGTTGCCGGAGCATGCGCCGCTGCACATCGGCATCCGGCCCCGGACTTGAAAGCCGGCCTTCGATCTTCTCGCGCAGCCAATTGCGCACCCGCGGATTCTGAATGTGCATGAACTCCGAGCCCACAGGGCCGCAATAAACCTCCTCCAGTTCGGTGATCATCTGGCGCAGCTTCATGCGCTTGTCGCCCAGGAAAAACTTCGAGCTGACCGTGAGTTCGAGATCTTTGTCGTCGAAGCCGAGTTCCCGCAGGCTCAGAAGAGGATTCTGCAAGCGCTCATCGGCCAGCGGATCGAGATTCGCGATCGTATGGCCCAGGGTGCGATACGCATAGACGAGCCCGTCCACCCGTGTCTGAAGCGGAGCGTCCACCGCCGCCGTGCCGGCGCCGTCACGCTGCGTCCCGCCCGCTGCGGCTGCGGAAGCGCCATTTTTGGAATGGACCGAGCCCAACTCAAAACCCTCAAAAAACGCCGACCACGTGGCATCGACCGAGGCGGGGTCATTGCGCCACCGTTGGTAGTTTTGGTCGAGCAGATCGGCGTTGGAACGATTCGCGAACGAGATGGCCATAGCTGTGGATAAGGGGCTGGAAATGTATGCACACTGCGCCAGCCGTCCAAATGAATTTGCGCGCATGCCTTGGAAGCCGGCGCATTTTCAGGGCAAAAACACCCGCAAAGTTGCTCAAAACCGGACAGACACAGGCAGTTGGCGAATATGACAATTATTTCATGCCGTAGGTAAAAATGATGAACAACCGCCACTCTGCCAAGCGGGGTCGCGGCCGAATGCCACTAGCCTAAGGCGAACGTCGAAGACAGAGGCGTTATGGCAAACGCGTCCGCAAACCGCACGCGCGCCGTCCAAAAAAGCTCTGTCACCCTGAGCGCAGCGCCGGGAGTTCCACGACCAAAGCGGAGTCGAAGGGCCTCAAATATCATCCGTTCATCTCACGCGGGTTTTGTCACATTGATCCAAAAACCGTCTTAAGCCCCATTCCGAAAAACGGCATTATGGCCAAGTCGCGTTTGGATCGCGCGCCCAAACAATACTTTCGCTCGTTTCCGTGGATGCGGTATTTTCCGGTTATGGCCGCGCCATCAAAATCAGCTCGAGAGGCATCGCTCCAACGCATCGACGCAAAAACACAAAAGCGGCTCGATTATCTGATGGCGCGCAGCAACGAAGGCGAACTGACGGACGCCGAACAAACGCAACTGGAACGATTCGTCGTGGATCTGGAGGCGCTCTCCATCAAAAATGCGAAGCTGTTGGCGCAGCATGCCCGACCGGCACGGCGCCAAAGGAAATCCTCGCCACCGGATTAGGGATTCGCGAATGAATATCGCCATGTCCCCGCTTTCCGCGCTCCCCCTTCGTCGTTTCCCCATTTTCATCCTCGCCGCAAGCATCGGCGCGCTTCTTCCCGCTTCCGGCGCCGATCCCAAGGACGACAAACCCGCGGAGCACGCGTTGAAAAATGCCAAGGTCGCCGAAGGCTTTGATCTCTCCCTCTTCGCGCAACCTCCCGATGTCGGATACCCCACCAGCGTGAGCGCTTCTCCCGATGGCAGCGCTGTCTTTGTCGCTGTCGATGAAAATGGCTCCATCGATCGCCAGCCGGATCGCGGACGGGTGCTGCGCTGCATCGATTCCACGGGCCAGGGCAAGGCGGACAAATTCAACGTCTTCGCCAAAATGGACAGCCCGCGCGGCGTCATCTGGGAGCCCAAGGGCAAGGGCGGCGTGCTTTATGTGATGCACCCGCCAAATCTGACCGCCTACTACGACGATGACGGCAGCGGCGTAGCCCAGCACAGCGAAGACCTCGTCACCGGCCTCGCCTTCGACCTCACGTTCCGCGGCGCCGATCATACCACCAACGGATGCCGCCTCGGGATCGATGGCTGGATTTACATCGCCTGCGGCGACTACGGCGCCCTCGCGGCCAAGGGCAAGGACGGCAATACCCTGCACATGAAAGGCGGAGGCGTGGTCCGCGTGCGCACGGACGGCACGGGCCTCGAGTACGTCTCGCGCGGCCAGCGCAATATCTACGACGTGGCCATCAGCCCCACCCTGGACATTTTCACCCGCGACAACACCAACGATGGCGACGACTGGAACGACCGCCTGTCGCACATCGTCATCGGCGCGAACTACGGCTACCCCTCGCTCTTCAAAAACTTCCCGGGCGACTTCATCGATGCCCTCGCCGACTACGGCGGCGGCGCTCCGGTGGGCGCGCTTTGGCTCGACGAACCGGGATACCCCGGAACATGGGGGCACGGCCTTTACACCGTGGAATGGGGCCGCAGCGAGATCGATATGCATCCGCTCACCCCGAATGGGGCGAGCTTCAAGCCGGACCTCAAGCAATTCCTCAAGCTGACGCGTCCCACGGACATGGATTGCGACGGCCAGGGGCATCTCTACGTGACGAGCTGGGAAGGCGCCACCTTCACCTACAATGGCCCGAACGCGGGCTACGTCCTGCGCGTCACGCCTCACGATCTCAAACCCGCGCCGGCCCCCAATCCGCTCAAGCTCACCGACATGGAGCTCGTGGAAGGGCTGCGCTCCGAAAGCGCCACCTGGCGGATGGCCTTTCAACGCGAGATCCTCCATCGCGGCGGGAGCCCGGGCACTCCCATCGCGCTCGTCAGCCTGGCCAATTCCACAGCCCCGATCGCCACGCAAGTCGCCGCGATCTTTACGCTCAAACAGCTCTCCGGCGAAAAGGCGACCCCCGACCTGCTCTCGCTCGTCCAAAAGGACAACCTCCGCGAATACGCGCTCAAGGCCCTCGCCGACGATCCCCGCCTCGCGGGCAAAATCCCCCTGCAACCCTTCGGCACCGCTCTCACCGACCCGAATCCCCGCGTGCGCCTGCAGGCCGTCACCGGCCTCGGCCGGCTCGGCAAAACCCCAGACGCGACGGCCCTGATCCCGCTGACCGCCGACCCCGATTTCGTCGTCGCCCACGTGGCCACGCGCTATTTGACCGCGCTCAACGCCGTGGACGCCTGCCTCGGCGCCCTGGATTCCGCCGATGAAAAAGCGAAGCCAGGCGCCCTTCGCGCCCTCTACGGCATGTATGATGTGAAAGCCGTGGACGGCCTCGTCTCGCGCCTTCCCGGCGCCGAGGGCGAGTTCCGCCGCGGCTTGCTCAATGCCCTCTGCCGCCTCGATCAGCGGGAGTCGCCCTACGAATACGGGAAATGGTGGGGCACGCGCCCGGACACCACCGGCCCGGTCTATAAAGGGAAAAAATGGGAAGGCTCCGAAAAAATCGAAGCGACCCTGAAGAAAACCCTGGATACCGCCAGCGAAGACGACGCGCGCTGGCTCGTCTCCCGCATGTACCTCTGCAAGGTGGATTTCCCCGGTCTCGTGGAACTCATGCTCACCAAGGCCGGCGCCGATACCGCCGCCAAGCTCACCGCCGTCCAGGGCATGTTCGGAACGCACGGCGAACTTCCGCCAGAAGCGCTCGCCGCGCTGCGCGGCGTGGCCGTCGATGAAAAGGAAAACCCGGAGTTGCGCAGCCGCGCCCTGCGCATGCTCCAGAAGGCGTTCGCCCAGGCCCCTGCCTTCGAAGAAACGATCGGCGCCTTCGCCCCGCTCGCCGGCCACGATCTTCCGAACCCGGCGTTGACCGCCACCTTCGAGGAATTCACCCGCGACACCAAGAACGGCGCCCGCATTCCACAACTCGCCAAACTGGCCGAAGGCAGCGATATGGCCCGCCGCACCCTCGCCCAGACCATCCTCGTCAACATGGCGACCAATAACCTGCTCAAGAAAAAGGAGAAGGAAGCCGCCGCCGCCGAAGTCGAAAAGGCCTGGGCCAAACCCGAACTGGCCGCCAGCCTCCTCAACGTCATCGCCCGCACCCACGCCAAGGCCTACGCCGATCAAGTCCGCGCCAAACTCAACGACCCGAACAACGCCGTCGCCGAAGGCGCGCTCGCCGCCTTCCAAAAGCTCGGCCTCAAGGACTCCGCCGCCGGCGGAAAACTCATCGGCGCGATGAAGTACGAAGACGTCGTCGCCGAAGCCGTGAAGACCAAAGGCGACCCCAACCAGGGCCGCGATCTCTTCCTCCGCCAGGGCTGCATCGCCTGCCACACCACCACCCCCAACGAACCGCCCAAGGGCCCCATGCTCGGCGGCATCGCCACGCGCTACAGCCGCGCCGAGCTCTGCGAATCCATCATGAAACCGAGCGCCAAGATCGCCCAGGGTTTCGAGTCCCAGTGGTTCGACACCAAAAAAGGCGAACACGTCGAAGGCTTCGTCGTCCGCGAAGGCGCCGACTCCGTCGAAGTCCGCAATATCGCCGGCCAATCGGTCACCATCGAAACCGCCGATATCAAAGCCCGCGGCAAGCGCGATACCTCGATCATGCCGGAAGCGCTCGTGAATAACATCGCCCCCTCCGACCTCGCCAACCTGTTGGCCTACCTCGAATCCCTAAAAGCGAAATAGCCCCACAACTCGCTCTTAAAAAACCCGCTTTCCAACTTTCCAACGCCACACCAGCGTTGCAAAGATCCCGCGGCGCTTCCCCCGCTCGGGAACGCCGAAGGTGTTCTGGCAACATAGCCCAAGGTTGCCCGCCGCGGGCTACCTTGGGAAACCTGCGCGCCTGCGCCAACTCCAACGGAGTTGTGGCAAGAAACCCTCGCGCCCTCTTCAAAGCATTCCAGCATTGCACGCCTTTGATCCGCGACCGAGACATAGGTCCCATGCGTCCCATAGGTCCTATGATTCCCACGCCCCCCGCGATCTCCCCTCGCCAATCCCTCACACCAGATTCAGCCGAAACCAAAACCGCGTCCCTCCCTCCGCGCACTGCTCGCACCCAATCGCCCCGCCCCATTGCTCCACCGAGATGCGGCAAAAATACAGCCCCAGCCCGGATTTCCCGCGATTGCCCCCACCGCGCACGAATTTCTGAAAGAGCTGCGGGATGATCTCGGCAGGCACTCCGGCGCCCTGGTCCTCGATCGTGATCCGCACCGAGGCGCCTTCCTTCTGAAACCCGATCGTCACCACGCCTCCCACGGGCGAGTAGCGCAACGCGTTCTGCAAAAGATTATGGTAAATGCGTTCCAGCCGGCCCTTTTCGCCTGACACCAGGACCCGCTCAGGCAACCCGGGCGCCGCGCGAATGCGGCCGCTCACTCCACGGTTGGCAAACGCCGGCAGCAGCGCATCGAGCACCTCCCGGGCGCAAGCCGCCGCGTCTGGCGCGTGCGCGGGGTCCGAGTCGATCGTATCCAGCGCGCCCGTCTCGGCGCGAAAGGTGGCCAGCAGGTCGTCGATCAGGTGCGCCTGCTGGCGCGCGGCCCTGCGCCCCAGCTCGACAAACTTTGCCGCCTGCGGCGTGAGATCTTCGGTCTCCAGCACCTGCAGCGTCCCGCTGATCCCGGCCAGGGGCCCCGCCAGGTCATGGATAATGCAGTGCAGCAAAATCTCCTTCTTGCTCGTCTCCGAAAGCAGCCGCTCATGGGTCAGCAGCAGTTCGCGCCCCTTTTGATAGACGCGCTGCATTTCATCGAATTCCTGTTCGAGGCGGCGAATCAGCAGGAGCTTCTTTCGGGCAATCACGCACGCCGTCGCCACCAGGCGCAGTTCGGTTCCCTCGGGACCGGATTCCATCCAGATGCCGGAGCGCAATTCGCCGCCGCTCTCTCCAGTCCAAACCTCTCCGGCCTCGGGAAGGAAGTGCTCTAGGAAAGAAAAAATGGTTTCCGGGGCCAGCGGTTCGTCGGCAGACACACTCGCGGGGAGCAAGCCGGCACACCACTCAGGCGTTTTTCCCAGCCGGCGGAAGGCGCCCCCTTCGCCTCGCTCCAGAATGAGGATGTTCTGGCGGGAAAGAAGTTCGGCGAAAAATCCCGCGCTCATATTGCCCGGACGACGGCCTTCGCCAGCGAAGCGAAAGCGGCTTCCACATTTTCACCGGTCTTTGCGCTGGTCCGCCCCACCGTCCAGCCCCGTCCGGCGATTTCCGCCAGATCTTCGTCGGTGACTTCCCATTCGGACGCCAGGTCGGCCTTGTTGACCAGAAAGCGGAAAGGCACCGGGCCGATCGTTTCCTGCGCGCGCGCCTGCAAATCCACGGCGCACTCCAGGGTCGCGCGGCGTGTCCCGTCAGCCACCAGCAAATAACCCGCGGATCCCCGCAGGTAACCGATCTCCACCGCCCGAAATTCATCCTGCCCCACCAGATCCCACAGCACCAGCGTAACGTCCTCTCCTTCCACCGAAACAATCTTTTTGTCGATCTTCACCCCGATGTTCGTCTGGTACCTTTCGGAGAAGATGCTTTTGACGAACCTCTCCACGAGGCTCGTCTTGCCGACCGCGAACGCTCCAATAAGGCAGATCTTCTTTTGGATCATTTCCCTGGAGAGTTGCTGTTCGACGGTTCAATGGCAACGCGGAACGTGACCCTGCGGTTCCGGGCGTCCTCCTCCGGCGTGGCCCCGGGATTCTCCTGGTCGCGCGGGCCGATGCTCACCGCGGCGAGGATCGACGCCGGCGCCCCGTCCGTCACCAGCATGCCCAATACCTGTCCCGCGCGTTGCTCCCCGAGTTTCTGATTGTAAAGCTCAGTGCCTTTGTCCGTGGTGTGCCCCGTCACGACGATGCTCACCCGCCGGCCCGCGCGCGCCGCGGCGATCTGCAACTCGCCGATTTGCCGGGCCAGGCGCCGGGTCGCCGCCGCCTGTTCCGCATCGAGTTGGATCCCTTCCCCATAATAAATCGTCGTTCCCTCGATTTCCTTTTTCTTCGCCGCCAGTTCCGCGCCGCTTTCGTCCAGCACGGCGCTGGCGTCGTAGGCCGTGACTCCGGGGATCGATTCCGCGCGGATCCGGCTGGCCGCGATCCACGAAGCGTGCGCGCTGCCATCGGCGATCAGGGTGTCGCCCTGCATTCGCAGGCGAACGGTCGCGGGCGGCTGCAGCCGGGTCGTCGCGCGCTTCAAGACAAATACCGGGTTCAGCGCGTAGTACGGTTCCCAATGCTCGACCAGGGCGCCTGGATCGAATCCGGCGGCGGCCACAAATGGGCGCGGATCGGCGGCCAGCGGATCGCGCAAACCCGAGAGATAAATTTTGCCATCCCGGCGGGCGGCCTCGATCACCACGATTCCTTCCTGGCTTTTGATCTTGTCCACGCACTGCGACCAACGGGCATTCTCCGCGGCCAAAGCTGCCTGCGCTGCTGTCTGCGCCGCCAGCCGCTTCGCCTCTTCGGCGCGGATCCGCGACTGTTCAGCCGCGGCTCGCTGCTCTTCGGCGGCCCGCTTTTTCAAAACGCGTTTCCAGCCCAGCCATCCGCCGCCCACGAGCAGCACGAGCAGCAAACAGAGCGGCCAGAGCAGTGGCGACCGTCGCGTTTTCTTCTCGGCAAGCTGGAAGAGCAGGCACTCCTTGAGGGTCGGAAGCACAGCGACAAATGGCGCCGCGTCGCCCGAGAATGCCTCCAGCGCGGCCCGCTGCTCGACGGCGATGGACTGCATCGCATCCTGCAGCACCCTGCGGTAATCCTGCGGCGCCACGCCCCGGACCATCGCGGCCAGCGTGGCATGCGGCCCGGATTCCACCCATATCGTAAACTCTTCCCATTTCAGCGTTTCCAAACCTTCGTTCCGCGACATCGGCAATGCATCGTGGCCAAAATCCCGGATCGCCGTGAGCATACCGGAAACCATATCCGTATCGGCCACCACGCCACCGCCCGCCTCCGCGTGCTGGAGCAGCAGCCCGGTTTCCTTGTGAATGAGAAACACCTGCTCCACCCGATAGACCAGCGTCCTCAGCAGGACCACCTCCGCAAAACTTTTCCCGGTGCGAAACGCCTCGATGCGCCACTTCAACCCTTGCCACGAAACGCTGTGCTCCATGGTCTGGTTCAGGGACTGCATCATCTTCTCGAAGGCTTCCGCGATCGCCTTCCGGATCGCGGGGCCGATGATCGGGAAGACGGCATCCGTCAGCACTGTGGGATCGCGCTTCACCGATTCCTTGAGGGCCAATTCCACAGCCGGGGTAATGGCCTTCGAAAGCTGTTTGTCCCGCGCGCCGGAAAGGCGCATGGCCTCCGGCAGCGCCTGGCTGATCAACTCCGTTTGCGCCTCCAGTCCAAGCCGCGCCCGCAGTTCGTCCAGCTCCTTTTGCTCCGGCGCCAGCAGCAGACGGCGGAGCTTTTCCAGGTCGTCGGGCTGCTGCCTCCCGTTTCCCTCCCCGGCGCGGCTGGGCTCGCCAGTCTCGTTCATAACGCTTTCCGGCAACAGCCTCCCCGCGCCCGCGCTCCCTTGACAGGGGCCAACTCGGAACGGATTGCGCTATTCCCCCGGAAGTTTGAACTCATTTTTCAACCGAAGCGAAAGTTCGGCAAACAAGTCCGACAACCCGTGGCGATCCGTCAGAATGCCCCGCAACTCATGCAATTCCTTGGCGATGTTCGCGGTCACATCCGTATGCTTTGCTCCGATCTCCTCGGCCAGCCGCTTCGATTCGTCGAGGACTAGTTGCCGAAGGTTCCGCTGGGACTTGGAGTTGTCTTCATCGAGCTGCGCAATCCGCTTTTCCAGCCGTTTCGCCGTCTCCTTCGTTTCCGCTCCCAGCTCCTTCACCTCCTCGGTGCGCTCCGTCTTTTCCGCTTTTTGCGCGCTGTCGAGCGCCTCGATTTCGCCCTTGATGAAGGCTTCCAGCGTGGCAAAGCGGCGCTTCACATCCTCGCGCAAATCGGCGGCTTCCTTCATCAGGCGATCTTCGAGCTGGGTAAACTTCCGCTCGTAATCGCGCATCTGCGATCCAAAAAGGATGTCCCGGATCTTATTGACGTTGCCGTCGCGGTCCGCTCCCCCGAGTTCTGCTTCGATGGCGCTCGCCGGGTTGGGGTTGGGCTTGCTCATGGGATTAGGCTTGCTCACGGTTTTGGGAGTGGATGGGTTGGAAGTGTGAATAGCAGGAATACTGCCTGCAAACCACATTCACCGGAATTTCGGCGGGGCTCGGAGAGGTTAATAACGGGCGGTATCCAGCATCGCCAGAGGTTTCCATAACCGCACCCTTAACACCCCGCCCGCCTTCTGTCAGTGTTTTCCTGAGCCCTTTTTAAGGGCAATCCACGAACGACACAGCCGGCTGATTAAAATACCGACACCTTCTCTTTGTTCGCGGCAAGGATGAGATTACGATCCTGAGTCGCGATGGGTAATCGCAATTCTTTCGCGACGCGCAAATACTCGGCATCATAGGCGGTCAGTTGATGTTTTTCGGCTAGCGTCCGAATCGTTTTCAAATCTCCGAGGACTGGCCCACTGACGATCGAGAGTGGGAGACGCCCGATTCGTTCCAGGGCCTCGTCCCGATGCTTCTTGTCGATCCGCTTTCGGCGTTCGGCGTTGAAAAGCACGTTCGTGATTTCAAGCGGCCAAAGTGAAGGAACAAAAATAGGTTCACCCCGTTGCATTTCCTCAAGAACTCGCTCCGCGTAGGGACTCAGTTCATCCGTAAGCAGCCAGCTTGCCGCCACTGAAGCGTCAATGACCATGCCTTTCATCGTCTTCCGGCTTCTTTCAACTCGTTAATCTCTTCGTCCGTAATGGATTTCAGGGACTTCGCAAACCGCTTTCGAAACTCGACAATCAAATCCTTCGGCCCACGCCGGCTGTCGGTGGTCACGGGTGAAAGGGCCGCCACAGGCTTGCCCCGCTTGGTAATGACGAAGGACTCACCCCGCGCGACCCTCGAAAGCAAATCACCAAGATGGGTCTTCGCGTCGAAAGCTCCTATTGTTTTCATACCAACCAGTCTATCAGGTTTCAAACTGGTTGGAAAGAAAATTCGGCCGCGGGTAATGAAAAAACGAGGGCGCATCGACGCCAGTTTCGCTAAGGAGCTGCCACGCACTTTTTCGCCGTGATGCCGAGGCGTTTCCGCTACGCCGAAGGCGTTTTCCTCATTCAGCCCAGGGTTGCCGTCCGCGGCTACCCTGGGACGCTGCCCCCGGAATTCCCTACGCTGAAAGCGTTGAATCCTCAGAAGCGCATGACCCCTCAAAGGGAACTGCTGGCTTCAAGACAGATGAATGACGACGCTCCTTTCTTCGTGCCTTTGTGTGAGTCCTTTCCGTCTTCAGGATTTGGCAACTGCCTGGGCTTCAAGAGCCAACCGCGAGGCCCGCAGGCTCTGCTCGGATGTCAGATCGGCAAGCTCCTTCCGCCCATGGATTTCATTGAGAAAATCGGCCAGATACCCGCGCGTCCGGTTCTCGAGAGCCGGACGAACTTCCGGCGCTTCGCTGGAATCCTTGATCACAGTGACCTCCTTGGCAAACAAGTGCGTCTCCAAAAGACCCGCGGACCCGTGGATCAGCAGATGCCAGTAGTGCGGAAGCCCGTAACCCAACCGGTCCGGGGCCACGTAGGAAAAATCCGCCATCACGCCCGCGCCGTTCTGCAGCTCCGCCATGACCTGCGCGCTATCCTCGAAATGCGGAGCAAACCGGGCTTTCTGATTCCATGAACGGGCGGCAACCACAGTTTTCCAATCGATCCCGGTGAGCCACGGAACCAGATCGAAGGCATGGATCCCAATGTCGTTGATCGTGCCGCCATGCTTGCCGGGCTCGAAATACCACGCGGGCCGCGTCCCCGGAAGGAGCGGGTGCTGGCCGTCGATGCGAATCGTGCAAACCTCTCCGATTTCGCCGGAGCGAATGATTTCGCGCGCCGCGCGAAATGCGCCGTACCCCCGGCTGTCCAATTGCAGCCCCACCACGAGCCCTTTCTCGGCGGCCAGCTTTTCGATGGCCGACTGCTCGTCCAACGTGATGCAGAGCGGCTTGTCGCCCAGCACATGCCGTCCCGCCCGGAGCGCCGCCAGCGCCAGCGCTCCCCGCCGGCCATAGTAGTCGCCGATCGCCACGACGTCGCACTCCACTTCCGCCAGCATCCTGGCAAAATCGGTGTGCGTTATCGTCACGCGGCCCTTCGCCGCCAGCTCCGCGCGGGCGCCAGGGTCTTCTTCGCAGCATGCCGCCACTTCCGCGTCCGGGCATTCTTCCACGCCGGTCAGAAGATCGAGAATATGGGAGTGCCGGAAACCGGCGAAGGCGAATCGGGTCTTCACGGCGTCTTGGTCAGGAGCGATCCGGAGTCGGAATCCAGATGCAGGACGGCGTCCGGATGACTGCGCAGAATGGACGCCGGGCACCCGGTATCCACCGGCCCGAGCAGGGCGTCCCAAACGGCCCCGGCTTTTCGCAGGCCCGGAACCACGCAGGAGACGCGCCGGGCCCCGATCAGCGCCGGAATCGTCAGCGTCAGCGCGAAGGGAGGCACGGCATCTACCGTGGGAAAACAGCCGTCATTCACCTGCTGCCGTTTGCACAGGTCGTCCAGTTGCACCTTCTTGACGAGATGCGGGTCCGCGAAGTCCGCCACCGGCGGATCGTTGAACGCCAGGTGCCCGTTCTCCCCGATTCCCATGCAGGTCAGATCCACCGGCTTTTCCGCCAGCAGCGCCGCGTACCGCGCGCACTCCGCCGCGGCGTCGTTTTCCGCCTGTATCCAATGCACCGCGCGCGGCGCCGGGATGAGCTCCACCAGATGCTCGCGGAGATAACGCCGAAAGCTCCGCGGGTGCTCCGCGGCCAGCCCCGAATACTCATCCATGTGGAAGACGACGACCCGCCCCCAATCGATCTGCTCTTTCACCAGCGCATCCAGAAACTCATCCTGCGACGGCGCGCACGCAAAAATGACCCGCGCTTCTCCGCGGGCCGCGCACGCCGCCCGGATGGATTCGGCGGCAAAGACGGAGGCGGCCGCGCCCATGGACGCGCGATCCGGATATTGACGGACGGTCAGAGAATCGAAATGCGAGGTGATCATTGGGGAAGATAACAGGGATCGATGTCCGCGCAGTTTTTCAGGAAAGCGGGATGATTGGCAATCCCACGCCGAAATGCGCTGCGGCTTGCGTAGAGAACATCGAGCGCGCATCGCCCACCGGAATCCCCAGCCAGCGCGCCGCGTTTGACACCCCCTGATCGGGCGTCAGGCAGGAGCCCGCGAAGTTCTTACGCCCCGGCTGCCGGACCACGCCATCCTTCGATTCCACCTTCAGGCTCCCCACGGTATAGCGCCCGGGAGGCGCTCCCGCGGCCGACACGGCATCCGTGGTCAAAAGGACTTTGCCGCGCGGCTTCACCCGGAAAAAATTCCTCAACACCGCCGGCGGCAGATGCATGCCATCGGGGATGAAGCATGCCGTCAATTCATCGCGGGCCAGCAGCCGCTGCATCACGTTTTCATGCCGGTGCAACGTCTGCGGAACGCCATTCCCCAGATGCGTGCAAAGCTTGGCCCCGGCCCGGATGGCGGCGTCGATCTGGCCGTCGCTGGCATTGGTATGGCCAAGGGAAACGACCACTCCCGATTGCGCCGCTTCCGCGATGAATTCCGCGCTGCCCGGCAGCTCGGGCGCGATCGTCAACATCTTGATCCGCCCGCCCGCCGCGGTTTGCAATCGCCGAAACACCTCCCAATCCGGCGCGGCTTGCAGCCCGGCGGGATGAGCCCCGCGGTAGCCGTCTTCCCCGCTCAGAAACGGCCCTTCCAAATGATAACCGCAGACCGTTTCCGCGATGACCGGATCTTGCGCGCGGAGTTCCTCGATGTGCTTGAACTTCGCCGACAAGGCCTCGACATCATCCGTGATTAACGTCAGCAGAAACCGATGCGTCTGGCAGGCCCGCAATGCATCCACCGCCCGCCGCAAATCCGGCAGCGTCAGCTCCACCGTTTGGAAATCCACCCCCGCAAAACCATTCACCTGAAGATCGAAAAGCGACGTCGCGAACGCGGAAGGGTTTGCCGTCAGGGAACTACGCGGCGCGGAAGGATTCAAGGTCGATGGAGAAGGCGCAGACATGGCAAATGGATGGGGGGAGAGCTTTCTGTATAACAGCAAAGTAATTTTCGAGAAGAATCATCCTGCCCGCTGCCGATCGCAGCCGATTCAAGGCGGCGCAAAGAAGCGGGCTGGAGGCTCACGACAATACTCCCTTGCCAAGTTCGTCCACGCCCCGCCGAATCGGTGCCCTCCGCGATGCCGAAGGCATCAAAGCTTGTAGCCGGGGGTTGATCCCGCGAACGCGGGAGATACCCCAGGTCACCGCACCCACAACGCGTTCATCCCAAAGGGATGGCAGCCCCATTCTTTCGAGGCTCATTCCCACCCGTTCCGCGCAACCCGCCTGTCATCCGCTCCGCGAGCATTCCAATTTCAGGATCGATAGTCTTTACAGAATACTCTGGTTCGAGTATTTGTCTTCCATGTCTGCGCATAATCCCCTTCCCGGCCCCCATTATCCCGTCCTGATCGTTGGCGGCGGTTTGGCCGGTCTCACCACCGCTTTACTGCTCGCCTGGCGCGGGATCCGCCCCCTGCTCCTTGAGCGCCACGCAAGCGCCTCGCTTCATCCCCGAGCGCGCACCGTCAATTTCAGAAGCATGGAATTGCTCCGCCTCACCGGCATCGAGGAGGAGCTGCATGCCGCGGACGGAAATTCGTTTGCCGACGTCGCCATGATCGTAGCCGCCAGCGTGACGGGCGAGGTCTTTCACACTCTCTTTCCGCGGGGCGATATGAATGCCCAGGCGAAAGGATTCACGCCCGCCCGGCTCAGCGGCGCCGGCCAGGACAAGGTCGAACCGATCCTCGCGCGTCGCGCTCAGGAACTGGGAGCGGATGTGCGCTTCTCCACCGAACTCATTTCCTGGGACCAAAACCCCGCCGGAATCGAAGCTGTCTTTCGCCATCGCCAAACGGGAGAGGAGCAGCGCGTCACCGCGGATTACCTCGTCGCCGCGGACGGCAACCGCAGTCCGATCCGCGAGCGCCTCGGCATTGCGACTCGCGGCCACGGGCGCATTTCCAGTTGGCTGACCACGGTGTTTGAGTCTGAAAGCCCGCTGCCCACCGATGGCCGCGGCTTCTCGCTCTATTACCTCCGGAACCCCAACTTTAACGGCGCATACGCGTCCACCGACATCCCACGCAGGGCCACCGTCGGCGTGGAATACGATCCGAAAACCAGGTCGCTCGCCGAATTTACCGATGACCATTGTCTGGACCTCATTCGGCAGGCGCTGGGCGTTGACCTCAAGGTCCGCATTCTGGAGAAACAGCCTTGGGAAATGAGTTCCTATGTCGCCGACCGCTTCATTTCCGGCCGCGTTTTTCTCGCCGGCGACGCCGCGCACACCATGCCACCCACGGGCGGCCTCGGCGGTCAAACCGCGATGCAGGACGGCGCCGATCTGGCCTGGAAACTGGCCCTCGTCCTGCAAGGCCAGGCCGATCCCGCGCTCCTGCAGACCTACGAGACCGAGCGAAAGCCAGTCGCGCACCTAACCGTCGATTTCCAGACCGCCAATTACCTGGTGCGCATGCGCCCCGACCGCGACGACCTCAAATCAAATGCCCCAGCCATCGACTACATGGCCGTGGCCCTCGGCTACCGTTATCGCTCCCCCGCCATCCTCCTCGATGTCCCCGACGACGGAAGCCCCGTCATCAATCCCTTCGCCTCCGCGGGATTGCCCGGAACGCGCGCGCCTCACCTCGTCATTTCGCGAGCCGGCCAACAGCTCTCGACGATCGATCTCTTCGGCGCGCATTTCCTCCTCCTCGCCAGCCCCGACGGTGAAGCCTGGAAAACCGCCGCTGCCATCGTGGCCGCGCAACGAGGCCTTCCTCTCGATATCTATCGACTGGGAACCGACATCCTCGACGTAGAAAACGAATGGTCCGCGCGCTATGGCGTGGACCGGGACGGCGCCGTGCTGATCCGTCCAGACGGCTTCATCGCCTGGCGATCCCGAACCCGCGTGGACGATCCGTCCGGCATTTTTGAATCCGTCCTGAATCAAGTCCTCAGCGCCCAACCGCACGCCGCTCCCGAGAGTCCGTCGAACTAACACGAAGCCATGAGCACCCGCAAGATTTCCAACCCCCTCGCCCTGGCCGTCCTCGCCTGCCTCTTTGAGCGGCCAATGCATCCCTACGAAGTGGCCTCCACCCTCCGCGAACGGCGCAAGGACGAGAGCATCAAGCTCAACTACGGCTCCCTCTACGCCATCGTCGAGTCGATGCGCAAGCGCAAGCTCATCGAAGAGCAGGAAACCGAACGCGAAGGAAACCGTCCCGAACGGACCATTTATCGTCTGACGGAGGCGGGACGCTTCGAACTCATGGATTGGCTAAGTGAACTCGTCTGCCATCCCGTCAAGGAATACACCCAGTTCGAAGCCGGCCTTTGCCTCTTGCCGGTCCTTCCCCCCGGACAGGCCATCGACCTGCTGAAGGAGCGCTGCGATGCGCTGTCCATCGAGATCGAACAAGCCCACGCGCGAGCAGCCTACTGCCGCAAGCTCCATCTTCCCCGCCTCTTCTCCATCGAATCCGAGTACAAGACCAGGCTTCTCGAGGCCGAATTGGCCTGGGTCCAGCGCCTCGTCGCCGAGATCGAATCCGGCAAGCTGGAAGGGACCATCGAATGGCGCAGCCTCCACCCCGGAGAGCCCCATCGCGGCAAAGAGCGAAAATACACCGCGAAAAAATCAGAGAGTTCCCCCTGAACCCGCGGCATTTCAAAGGTCTTTTTGGGATTCTGGGGATTCGCTGTTTTTCGATTTCACGGCGCACACGATCATTATTCTGGTCGAGGGATACGGCGCACACGCGAATATTCAGAACGCCTTCGCGCGTTGTCCGCCGTATTTCAAGAGTCGAGCGCGAAAGACCACAGCGAGAAAATCGCCCCCTCTCACCGCCAAAAGCAAGCACTGACCCGTGCCAATATTCCCATCGAGTTCTCGCAAAAATCAACAAATGCTGTTGAGTCGCCAGGCGCCCGCTCCTTCATATTTCACCATTCATACTTTTTCCCTCATGACCTTGAGTGCGTTCTTATCCAGGCTTTCGGAATCGGGAATCGCCGTTGTTGATATGGACGACGCCATTGCGCCCGATCTCCAATGGCAGGCGACCATCGTCGAATGGGATGCCGTTCAACGGAACGAACTGCTTTCCGCTCCCAAGCTTTCCCTGGAAGCGGCTGGGTGGGCCGTCGAGCGATTCTACCGAGGATGCCAGGCGATCGTTTGCCGCGATATGGGGCCAAACGACCTGCATCGCTACCTGGCCGCTCCATTCCCGGAGCCGCGCGAGCCCGCTGCGGACTACTCCGTGGATCTGGTGTTTCGATTTCTGCCCGACCTGATTGCGCTGGCTCGCAAGGTTTCCCAAAACGATCCGCTGGTCGCCGAATTGCTCCGCCTCGCCGAGGCGTGGCCGCTCTCATCCGTCGGGGTCGCGGGGCTCGGCGAAATCAGTCGCGAACCGTTTCTGCATCACCCCGGTCTGCGCCAACTCTATGTGGATCGCATTCTCGCGACGGGCGATGCCACCCGCCTGACCAGCGACGTCGTGCGCGAGGCTGCCGGAATCGCCCTTGGCGCCTTTCCCCAAATGGCCCCGAAAATTGCCGAAATTTTGAAACCCGCCGCATGAGCGCTCTTCTCGAATCACCGCCCGCCCTGCAACTTGGCCAAAGGCTGAACACCGAGGTGTTCGCCTCCATGAAGCAAAGCTTCGTCGGCAAGGATGAGATTATTGATCTTCTCGGCCTTTGCCTCGTCGGCGGCGAGAATCTCTTCATCCTCGGGCCTCCCGGCACGGCGAAAACCGCGCTCGTCCACGACCTCGCGACCCGGCTCGAAGGGCGCAGTTTCGATTACCTCCTGACGCGTTTCACGGAGCCCAATGAGCTCTTCGGTCCCTTCGATTTGCGGAAGCTGCGCGAAGGCGAATTGCTCACGAATACCGAAGGCATGCTCCCGGAGGCTTCGCTCGTTTTTCTCGACGAACTTCTAAATGCCAATAGCGCGATTTTGAACAGCCTGCTCCTCGCCCTGAATGAGCGGCTGTTTCGGCGTGGCAAGGAATCGCGCCGCCTTAAGGCGCTCATGTTTGTCGGCGCCAGCAATCATCTTCCCGAGGACGATGCCCTGAAAGCGCTTTTCGATCGCTTTCTTCTGCGCGTGCGTTCGGATAATGTGGCGCCCGAGCAACTCCTCGCGGTCCTCGATGCCGGATGGAAGCTGCAGCGCGCGGATGCCCCGCCGCCGGCCACCATCCACTTCGACGAAGTGGAGGCGCTCCAGAGGCTTCTGCCGCTCGTGGATTTGAGCCCCCTGCGCGGGCCCTACGCCGAGCTCGTCCAGCGCATTCGCCACGCGGGAGTCTCGATTTCGGATCGCCGCGCCGTGAAAATTCAGCGGTTGCTGGCCGCCAGCGCTCTTCTATGCGGACGCATGGCGGCGCGGGTTTCGGATCTGTGGGTCCTGAAACATATTTGGGACACGGAAGAGCAGCGCGAAGTCCTCCAATCGTTGGTCGGCGCCTCCCTCTCGCGTGAAGATGCGCAATCCGGCGATCATCCTCGCGCTCGCGCCGGGGAGGAAGCCGATCCGGAAGGCCTGGCTCGCGATCTGGATGCGATTGCCGCCGAACTGCCAAATGCTGACGCCACGGAGACCGCCTATCTGCGCGATCGCCTGGGAATCCTCGACAGCCGCTGCCATTGGGTGGTCGATCAGGAAAAGCGGGAATTTTTGAGGATGCGCGTGCTGGAGGTGTGGACGAAGTTTGGCCGCTGAAACCACGAGCGAAATCACGAGCGAAATCACTAGTGACATCACGAGCGAAATAATGAACGGACGCACGCAATGGGTGGCGCGGATCGAGAGCAAGGAAGCGCCAGCGCTGGGGGCGCTCCGTTTGCATCCGGATCTCGAAATCGCCGCCTTGGCGCATATCCTTTGGCTCCGGGGAGCCCCCTGGACCGAGGCTCTGGAGCTGGCGCTGCGCAAGGTTCCCGGGCTCGTCAGATTTGATTTGCTTCCGGAAGGAAAACTCCTGCCGCAAGGCGCGCGCGTGCCCGATGGGCGGCTGCCTGAACTCCGCTGGCAGCCCTTGAAAGACTGGCTGGCCATTCGGCTTCCCGCGGCCTCGACTGCGGCGGAGGTGGTGGCGAGAGCGCCCGTTGCCCTCGCGCGTTCCGCCGGGGAGCGCCCCGCCAATGCGCTTCTCATGGAGCTTGCTTCCTGGGTTTCATTCGCCACGCAGGCCCCGGAGGTCCGGCTCTGCGCCTTGCGCTTCGCCGCGGCGGTGGACGGGCGCGTCTGGATCGAAGGCGAACCGCTTCCCGCGCTCCCCGGTGAACGCTACCATTTGCGGGATGGCGTCGCTGCGCCTTGCGGCTACGGGTGGACGCCGTCTTTGGAGTCTGGCGTCCTGCGTCGATGGCTCGGTCTGGCCAAGGGAGATTCCGCGTTCGCCTTGCTGGATGGGACCTGGGAAGTCATCCGGCAGGAGCAATTTGTTTCCGCGTCCAGGAGCGCGGCCAGGCTCTCCGCAAATCCCTTGCACGCATGAATGACCCCTTCCCATGGGCGATTCGGTATCTCGCGGCCCGAGGGGATGCCCCCTGGCGATGGGTGGACGACGGCAACGTGATCGCATGGGCGGACGGCGCCACGATCGCGTTCCGCGACGAGATCGCGGGAGTGCTCGAACTGCTCGCGCCCCGGGGTTGGCCGGACTTCGGCGCGCTCGTCTGGGTGCTGGCGGCTTGCCGTGGAAAGCTTCCGCCTCCCGTGGGGCAGGAGAGCGCTGCGCCCCGCGCCGGCGCGGGAAAAGCTTCGTCTTTTCCTGTGGATTCGCAGTCCGACGGCGGCACGCAACTCATGCTCGGAGATTTTCACGAACGGCTCCTGCGCATGCATGCCGAGGTCGAGCGCGGCCTGGCAGCCATCTCCCAATTGCCGGCGGAACTTCGCACGTCGCTCAGGGACAAATCCATCCTTGCGGAAGTCATTTTTGCGGAAGACCCAGAGGAGCGCGAACCGCTGCAAAAAGGAGATCCCGAACCGGGATTCCTTGCCGAAGTCATCAAGGTGATCCGCTCCGGCATCTTGACGGACACCCTTCTCAATGATCCCAGTGTCCCACCCTTGGAAGGGCAACGGGAGTGGATCACATTGCACCAGGGGCTCTCCCGGGTATCGCCGGAATCTCTGCGGCTTCGGCGTCGCGCCGGTCTCGATGCGCTTCCCAAGGCTGCTTCCGTTCCCGCGATTCCCGCGGCCCGCCTGCGCGAAGTGCTTTCTGATTTGCGCGATGACCCGGAGCACGCCGGCCTCGCCCGCTTGGCCCGGGACCTCATGGCCGCCCTTCAGTTGCCCCGGCGCCTTTCGGAACAGGATGATATGCCTCTCGGCGGATTTGCGGACATCGCCACTCGCGGCAATCTCGACCGCCTCCTGCTCAGTGAACTGGCTCACGACGACCTCACCCTCGCCGTGCGGATCGCGCTCAGCGAAGCGCTCTATCTGCGCCGCGAGCCGCCGGCGAAGCATCCTCCGAGCACGCTCGCCATCCTCCTGGATTCGGGCATCCGCCTTTGGGGCGCGCCGCGTGTGCTCGCCGTCGCGGTGGCGCTCGGGCTCATAGGCAAGAGTGCGCAGCACGAGCGTCTGACCGCATATCGCGCCAGCGGGAGCGGAATCATTCCCGTCGACCTGTTGAACAAATCCGGGATCATCGAGCAACTCGGCGCCCTGGAGACCGACCCGCACCCGGGTCCGGCCCTCGCTCCATTTCGCGCGAAACTGCGCGCCGTCGAGCGCGCCGAAGCCGTGCTCATTACCCAGCGGGACGTTTTCACGGATCACGAATTCCGACGCAGCCTTGCGCTCACGGAATTCGATGCCCTCTATCTCGCGGTGGTCGATCGGGATGGAAGCGTGGAATTGCTCCGCTACCCCATGGGCGGCACGCCCATTTGCCAGGTCCGGGTGAATCTCGATGAATTGCTGAATCCTCCGGCGACACCGGGCAGCCTGACGATCGACCGGTCTTCAGATCCGGATCTGCCGCTCATTCTTTCGATGCAGCCGTTTCCACTGCTCATCGCGGTCAGAGGCCGGGTCATGAGAATCGCCGGCACGGCCACCGGAGCCGGCGCGTGCGTCATGAGAAATCGCCAGCTCATGAAATGGCAAAGTCCGTCCCGGGGAGCGGAGATCATCTCGACCGCGCTTCCCAGCGGCGAGACACTTTTTCTTCGCCTGGAAGCGGACCAGCGAATCACCGTGGTCAAAGCCACGGGAGGGCGCCTGCGACTCTCATGCGGCGTGTTTTCCGCCAACGGCGCCCGGACTCACGAGCATGACTGGATATTGAGGGATCCCGTGCGACGCGTGGAAAGTTGCGGGGAGGCCCTTCTCGTGATCGCAACGCGAACCGCGACCGCATACGATCTGGAGAGTGGCGTGAAACTTGGGAGCCTGGAGATCGCCGGCGCGGGCCTGCATTCCGGTCGCTACTTCAGAGTCGGTGGCAGATGGTCAGTCCTTCACTGGGACGGACAGGTATTGCACATGAGCCCCGTCACATTGCCGGCCGCCGTCAAGAATGAGGATATCGCCATCATTTTCGATCGTGAGGGATGCGAGGGCCCATGCGCTCTGACCAGTGCCGGAAACCTCTATTCCCCTGAAGGCCAATGTATTTTGAGCGTCGGCGTCGTTCGCCTTGCGCACCCGCATCCCAGAGACCCGCGGCGCTCTCTGGTTCTCTATCGTGATGACGGCAAGAGGGAAGTTTTGGATCTGCCAACCTTGGGACGCTGGACGGAAAAGTTCCCTGTCTACAGACGCGATTGGGAATGGAAGCCTCCATCGCCCGGACGAAACCTGCGCGTTCATTTTTCCCAAATCGCCATTTCGGGTTCCGGCGCCATTTATTTGAACGCCAGGAAGAAGGGCTGGTGGCAAATCTTCCTCGCAGGCGGCGACCGGTTGATCCTCGCCAAACTTCCACCGGAATGGCGCAACGTTGGAGAAATCCTGGATTTTGTTCCGGTCGTCACGCGCCGAACAAAGGGTTTTACTCTCAGAGCCGCGAGGTGGGCGGATCGCCGGTGCGCATGGCTGGATGACCGGGGGATGCTCCATCTCCGAAGCGCCAATCAAACCAAGCCGGAGGTCACCATCGTGTTGTGTGAAGGCCATTGCGCGGCCTGGTCTTCGGACGGACATTGGCACGGCCCCTCTTTCTTTGCCGGGGATCACACGCTATCGAGCGCAGCCAAAATCTGGGATCGAATCTCCGCATTCAGCCTCGCCCCGCCTCCTCCTCACTCATGAATTGTGAGCTCCAATTGAGACGCCGGCACGCGGCGCTGCGCAGCGCGGCGGCCTGGTTCATTCCGGGCAACGATCCCGCCGAATGGTTGGCGGAGATTTGCCGGTGGGAGGTCGCGCAGGAGACCATCAAGCTTTTCCTCATACCCGGCGCTAACCCTGGCCGGCAGGCGGCGGGGGTGCTGGCCATCCCCTCAGCGGACACCAAGCCTCGGGAAGTCCGCGCCTTCCCGCTGGCCGCCCTGGATGGGAGACTTTTCCTGCCGGTGGATGCGGAGCTTTTTCCGCCGCTTGCTCCCGCCGAAGTGCGGCAGCTTTTTCCCTCGGAAACCGCCTTGTTCCACCCGGGCCTCGGACTCATTACCTTCACCGCGGACGACGCCCTCGGCATCTGGGATTTGCTCACTCCTCCCGAGCTTGCTCAGACCAATTGGAACGCGGCTCGGGCGGGAAATTCGTTGAATTCGCGATTGAAAGGGGTGGCTCTTGTCGCGCTGCCGCAGATGGAGAATATGTTCGGCTCGGTCGCGAAAGACATCGGCTCGGAGCCGATGGTCGATCTCCCCCCGCAGCCTGGCGAGCCGTCCTCTGGCCTGGCGGGCAAGGCAGGCAGGGCGCTGAGTGGTTTGGGCGCGGCGGCGGTCAGGAAGCTTTTTTCCATGTTTCCGGCGAAGCCGGGCAAAAGCGCGAAAGTCGGAAAACGCTCCTGGGTGGATGACGTCATGGATTGGGCGTCGGCCAAACTCTCGAAGGTTTCGGAAGATATGGAGTCGCTCCGAAATCTGGAACTGAACCGATTGATGCGTCTTCTGGAATCAGATCCGGAAGCCGGGCTGCGGCATGCGTTGCCTTTGGGCGGAGCGCCAGGGCGGGGACGCGCCAATCC
>Ga0302319_10006172_pt1 | contig 23864 bp, 17 predicted proteins | sample Bog_T0_2_FD_203319 | JGI IMG/M metagenome (GOLD analysis project Ga0302319, IMG submission 203319) | Peat permafrost microbial communities from Stordalen Mire near Abisko, Sweden - Bog_T0_2 | ecosystem: Environmental > Terrestrial > Soil > Wetlands > Peat | place: Sweden: Abisko, Stordalen Mire...
TCACGCCCAGGCCGTACACCGACTGAGACTCCATGTGCTCGATATCGTTGACCGTGGTGGTGATGCCGCGCTCGGAGTTGGCCACGATGCGGTCGGCCATGTCTTGCGGCGACATGCCCGTATAAAACCAAACCACCGAGACCACCGGGATGTCAATATTCGGAAAGATGTCCGTGGGCGTTCGCAGAAGCGTGATCGGCGTCAGAAGAATTATGACGAGCGCCATCACCACAAATGTGTAGGGACGTCTGAGAGCTAATGCAACGATCCACATCGGTTAAGCACCACTCCAGAATTAAGAATGCATCGAAATGGGGTAGCGCTCCACTAGCAGGAAGAGAACCCCGCGGACTTGACGTTTAGATTCGATACTCAGCGTATTGGATTCTAAGTATCGCTTCATTATATGGTAGGGTAAGACGATGCGCCAGAAGTCTGCGGCACATGGCAATCGCGGTGGAGGCCGCCGCAAGCGCTCTCCAGGGCGCCCGCGGAGCGAACAGGCACGCCTGTCCATCCTGAGCAGCACGTTGAAACTCCTGGGAGAGAACGGCTTTTCCGAGCTAACCATAGAAGCTGTTGCCGCTCACGCCAGCGTTGGCAAGGCAACCGTCTACCGCTGGTGGCCCAACAAAGCCGCCCTTATCGCAGATGCATTCGCCAGCAGCACCACGCGTAAACTCCACTTCCCCGACACCGGCTCGGTTCGCACGGACATGAGCCAACAAATGCGTCAACTGGTCAAGATCTTTCGCAGCCGGCGGGGGCGCATCGTCTCTGCCATTCTTGGCGCCGGCCAGAGCGACAGGGACGTCATCGGGGCCTTCCGCGAACGTTTCATGAAGCCGCGCCGCCAGGAAGCCTACGACACGCTCCGCCGCGGGATTCTGCGCGGCGAACTGTGCGAGGACGTAGATATGGACCTGCTCCTCGATTCACTCTACGGTCCCATCTACATGCGATTCCTCATACGACACGACAAGTTGACGCCCGACTTTGTCGACCGCCTTTGCGAGTTGGTGCTGAGCGGAGCTTGTCCCTGCCGGAACCTGCCCACCCCCGGCATGTCGTAATGTGACCAACGGAAGAACGGTTGGAATTCGTCAGGCCATTCAACCACCTGGTCTCACGCCTGGTTCATCACAGCCAAGCCATGCTGTACAAACCCCGCCGTTTGTATAAGAATTGTGTTCCTGCCGAACGCTCGATACTTCATTTCCGGGGGTATTCCCTGTATTTCAGGCCCAACACGCTCGCCGAAGCGGTACACACGCTGGCCAGTTCCGGCGGGCAAATTTTGGCGGGCGGTACCGACCTTTTCCCTTCCCTCGGAGATCGGCCTGTTACCGGGTCTGTAGTCGACATCTCGGGTTTGAGAGAACTCAAGGGCGTGATTCGCGAACCAAACTACATACGAATCGGCGGCCTGACTACCTGGACCGATATTTCTAAGACACCCCTGCCGCGATGTTTTGATGGGTTAAAGGCCGCAGCCCATGAGATTGGTGGAATCCAGATCCAGAATCGTGGGACTGTGGCTGGGAACCTCTGCAATGCATCCCCGGCGGCGGATAGTGTTCCGCCGCTGCTCGCGCTGGACGCGGAAGTGGAACTGGTCTCGCAAGCGGGCGCGCGCCGCATGCCGCTCGCGGATTTCATCATCGGCAATCGCAAAACCCTGCGGCAGCCGGGCGAAATCCTTTCCCAGATATTCGTGCCTCGCGCTGTCGAGGATGCCGCGTCGACATTCGTGAAACTGGGTGCGCGGCGCTATCTGGTTATCTCCATCGTGATGGTTGCGGTTGTGATCCAGAAGGATGCCGCGGACTGTGTTCGCGATGCCCGCGTCAGCGTGGGTTCTTGCTCGGTCGTGGCTCGGCGGCTGAAAGATCTCGAGCGCGCGCTGATCGGTGCCCCTTCCGCAGTTGGTTTGGGATCGCTCGCCACAGCCGATCACCTCAGGGAGCTGTCACCCATCGGCGACGTTCGCGCGACGGCGGCTTATCGCCGCGACGCTGCTTTGCGGTTGGTGCAGCGCGCGCTCGATGCCTGTGCAGGGAGCTCATGAATGGCAACCATCGCTCGCGTTTCCGAAACCACGCGCCAGCTCAAGCTGATCGTTAATCAGCGCGAAGTGTCTGTGGCCGTGTCCCCGACTCAGAGGCTCTCGCGGGTCTTGCGGGAACAGCTCGGACTGACAGGTACCAAAGTCGGCTGCGATGCTGGCGATTGCGGTGCATGCACAGTCTTGCTGGATGGAGAACCGGTCTGCTCTTGTCTAGTCGCGGCTGGCCAAGTCGAAAACCGCTCGATCACCACAGTAGAGGGACTGAAATCCCGGCCTCCGCTGTACGACCGCCTGCAGGAAGCGTTTCTTCGTCAAGGTGCGGCACAATGCGGAGCGTGCACGCCGGGCATGCTGATCTCAGCCACGGCCCTTCTCGAGAAGAACAGTTCCCCCGCCGAGGCTGATGTAATGGATGCCCTTGGTGGTGTGCTCTGCCGCTGCACAGGCTATCGCAAGATCATCCATGCAATTCTCGAAACGGCAGTTCCCGGAAAACATTCGCAGAGTAGAGAAACTTCCTGCCCCGCGGCCGGGAATTCCGTTGGTCAACGCCTGATCCGCCTGGATGGAAAGCAGAAAGTTGAGGGCACCGAGATCTACGGTGCTGATGAAGTTCCAGCGAATGCGCTCGTGCTGCGTGTCATCCGTTGCCCGTTTGATCGAGCCAAGTTTCGCTTCGGGGATCTGCAGGCGTTCGTCGCAGATCATCCGGGCGTGGAGGCGATCCTCACTTCCAAAGACGTTCCGGGAGAGGATTGCTACGGAGTCATCCCACGCTTTGCCGACCAACCCGTGTTTGCCCACGCTGAAAATGAGGCTAGGTATCGAGGCGAAGCCATCGCCGCCATCGTGGGTGAAGCGGAAGCGATTGAACAGTTTGACCCCGCAACCCTCCCTGTAACCTGGAAAGAATTGCCTGCGCTGCGGACAATCGATGACGCTCTCGCGCCGGACGCTCGGCTCATCCATCCTCATCGCGCGCAGAACGTGCTCACTCGCGGGCGTGTGCTGCGGGGGAATGTCGAGAAAGCCCTGGCAGAGGCGGACGCGGTGGTAGAAGGCGAATTCGAAACTGGCTTCGTCGAGCACGCCTGCATCGAGCCCGAAGCCGGATTTGCGAAACGCATCGGCGATCAAATCGAGATTCAAGCCTGCACCCAGTCGCCCTACATGGACCGCGCGGATATCGCGAAGCTTCTCGGAATTCCCGCCGAAGCCGTGCGGATCATTCCCACCGCGGTTGGCGGCGGCTTCGGCACCAAGCTTGACTTGTCCGTGCAGCCGTTTCTTGCCGTCGCTGCATGGCGTTTGCGGCGGCCGGTGCGCATGGTGTATTCGCGTATCGAGTCGATCATGTGCACCACCAAGCGCCACCCCGCGCGCATGCGCTGCCGCGCCGGGGCCAGCAAAGACGGAAAGCTTCTGGCGCTTGATTTCACCGCTGATTTCAATACCGGCGCCTACTCCTCGTGGGGCCCCACGGTTGCAGCTCGAGTTCCGGTGCACGCTTCCGGACCTTATGCCGTCCCGCACTATCGCGCCCTGACGCGGGCGGTTCACACCAACATTGTTCCCGCCGGTGCATTTCGTGGCTTCGGTGTTCCGCAGATGGCAATCGCGCAGGAGCAACTCTATGACGATCTTGCCATTCGGCTAGAAATCGACCCACTGGAATTTCGCATCCTGAATGCGCTCGACAGTCACACTCCCACAGTCACGGGGCAGGTGATGGGTGAAGGCGTGGGCATTCGCGCCTGCTTCGAAGCCTTGCGGCCCAAGTGGACCGCGGCGCGCGCCGAAGCCGTAGCGTTCAATGCCAGAGCCGCGGGTCCAATTCGCCGCGGGGTTGGCGTCGCAGGTATGTGGTACGGATGCGGCAACACTTCGCTGCCCAACCCTTCTACAGTGCGCATCGGACTAAAGCGTGACGGCAGAATTGCGTTGCATCAGGGAGCGGTCGATATCGGCCAGGGATCGAATACGATCGTGGCGCAGATTTGTGCGGATTCATTGTGCGCACCCATCGACTGCTTCGATTTGATTTCCGGAGATACGTCGATCACTCCAGACTGCGGCAAGACGTCGGCATCCCGACAGACGTTAGTCACGGGCAAAGCGGCGCAAATGGCGGGAAAGGAACTGCGGGAGGCTATTCTTCGGTTGGCTCATCTATGCGGAGATTGTAAGGAGAACGACGGAGGTGCCGTCATCGATTTCGGGAGCAGCACGCTGACAATTCACCAGGCCGAGAAGCAGCGTAGTGTCTCCTTGCACGACTTCCCGCTCGATAAGCAGGGATACGTCCTCACTGCGGAACGGACTTTCGACCCACCGACCAGCCCGCTCGACGAAAACGGTCAGGGCGTTCCTTACGCCGTGTATGGATTCGGCGCTCACATGGCCGAGATTGCTGTGGATATTGAATTGGGAACGGTGCAGGTTCTGAAGGTCGTCGCAGCCCACGACGTGGGCCGCGCCATTAATCCCACTTTGATTGAAGGCCAAATCGAAGGTGGCGTCGCCCAGGGACTCGGCATGGCGCTGATGGAGGAATTCTTTCCGGGCAAGGGCGAGAACCTGCATGACTATCTGATTCCGTCGGCTGGCGACATCCCTCCCATCGAGTCGATCCTGATCGAAGATCCTTCCTCAATTGGTCCGTTCGGGGCGAAAGGCATCGGGGAACAGGCTGTGATCCCGACCGCGCCGGCGATTCTGAATGCGATTCACCACGCCACCGGCGTACGCATGCGCCGGATTCCTGCCACGCCGGATCGCATACGCGCGGCCCTACTCGCCCACGTTTCCAGCGACCAGAACGGAGTTGCACATGGTTGACGACGATGCCATTCGCTGCGACGCGTGCCCCGTGCTCTGTTATATCAAGCCGGGAAGGACCGGTGCATGCGATCGCTACGCGAACGACAATGGGCAGTTGATACGAATCGACCCGCATGTCGTGCTGGACCGCGCTCTATCACGCGGCGATTCGGTCGTCCCTTTTCTGGATCGCAACCGGGAATGGGATGGCAATATCGTGAGTGGCTCGGATACCTTTGTCACCGCGATTGGCGCGGGTACAACCTATCCCGACTACAAGCCGGCTCCCTTCATCATCTCGTCCGAAGTCCAGGGCGTTGACATGGTCACCGTCGTCACTGAGGGAATCTTCAGCTATTGCGGGGTCAAACTGAAGATCGATACTGATCGATATCTGGGCCCCGAGACGAATCTGGTGCGAGCTCAGGGAGAGTCCGTAGGACATGTAACGACCAGCGAATACGGTTCGCAGATGCTCTCGCTCGGCGGAGTGCGCCATCTGACGGGAGGCAGCCGCCGGGAAGGCACTGTTACCTGCGAGACGCTGCTGAATCTCTGCGACCGCAAGCCCGTGGAACTCACGATCGATGAAGGCGCCACTGTGGTCGTCGAGGCTGGCAAGGCGCCCATCGTGGACGGTGTAAGAGAAGAGCGGATGCGCGTGGGTTGCGGCTCCGCGACCATCGGAATGTTTGCCAAGCAGTGGCAGGGTAAGGTGGATGAGGTGGTGGTGTTCGATGACCATATCACTGGCGTTCTTTCGGAGCACCAGGCGGGCAAGTTGCTGGGCATTCCCGAGACTGGAATCGAAATGAAGGGCCGGCGTTCCACTCCAGGGCGTTACTTTCGGGTGGCTGAACCTGGCACGGCCTGGGGCGGAACGAATATCGATGATCCTCTATCTATTCTGCGGGAGTTCGATCCGGAGATTGCCTGGCCCAAACTTCGATTGCTGATGGTGAGCACCACAGGCGAGCACCACGCGTATTTCGAACTGGACGAAGCCTTGCGCCCGGTAGAAAAAGAGTTGCCCGCTTCGCTTACCGAATCGGTCGCCCGGATCAAAGAGAATTGCGAGCCCGCACTCTCCACCGTTCTGTTCATGGCAGGAGCGGGAGGATCGCTAAGAGCAGGCGTCACAGAGAATCCGGTGCGGCTTACGCATTCGGTGCGGGACGCCCTGACCCGCGTCACTTGCGGCGGAGCGCCGGTTTACGTCTGGCCCGGTGGCGGCATCACCTTCATGGTTGACGTAAGCCGCATGCCCGAGCGCGCATTCGGCTACGTGCCCACTCCGGCGCTGGTCGCTCCTATTGAATTTACGCTGAAGCTTAAGGACTATGCTGCCTTGGGCGGCTACATGGATCACGTTCGTCCGCTGAATTCCATTCTGCATGGCGAAGGTCGACGCCATATTTCGGCCAATCCGGAGAATCCCTGGCCGCTTTCCGGCACGAAACCGCCGAAGTCTGACCCGAGATCTGATCAATGAGAGAACCAGCCCAAATGAGAATCTTGCCCGATGGCCGCCGGTTGCATCTTCATGACGGCCCAATCGATTTGATCATCGAAGCATTCGGCGCCGCGAGTGAAGTGAATGCCGCGTATCGCGCGGCGGCCGCGCGCTTCGTCACGGTCCTCGATGAACTCTGCGGCGAGCTCTTTTTTCTGCGGCAGCCCGCGCGAACTGGCGGTCCGCGGGCGGCGGGAGTTATCGCGAGACGCATGGCGACTGCCGTTGCGCCTTATGGCGAGCGGAACTTCATTACGCCGATGGCCGCAGTGGCGGGCGCAGTCGCCGAAGAAATCCTGGGAAGCATGGCATCCGCCGCGACCCTTTCCCGGGCCTATGTCAACAACGGTGGGGATATAGCGCTGCATCTTGCGCCGGGCGAACGCTTTCTCGTGGGCATGGTCGAACGGCCCGACCGTCCATCACTTTTTGGTAAAGTCGAACTGCACTCCACCGAACCCGTGCGAGGCATCGCGACCAGCGGTTGGCGCGGCCGCAGCTTCTCGCTCGGCATTGCCGATGCCGTCACCGTTCTCGCCGACCATGCCGCCGCGGCGGATGCGGCCGCAACTATCATCGCCAATGCTGTGGATTTGCCGGGTCATCCGAACATTACCCGTGTTCCCGCCCGCGAACTCGCGCCCGACAGCGATCTCGGCTTCAGGCTCGTGACCCAGAAAGTAGGCGAACTTTCCTCACACGAAATCGCCACCGGACTCGACGCTGGTGTTGCGGTCGCCGATTCACTTCTCGCCGAAGGATTGATACGTTCCGCGGCTCTGCACCTGCGTGGCGAGACTCGCGTGGTCGGCGCGAGCGTGGCGTCCGGATGGTTCGTCGCTCCAGAGAAATCCAGTAGGAGTCTCATTCATGCCTGAAGTTCGAGTTCGCAAAAAGTTGATGGCGGTCGAGGAAATCTTCCACGAGGGCGGTCCGGTCTCGTCCGTACCGCTGCGCCGCGCCGCCGCGTTGGCCGTTATCCACAATCCTTTCGCGGGCGCGTACGTGGAAGACATTTCGGGATTCATGGATGATTTGAAGCCGTTGGGTCTGGAAATGGCGCGCTCCCTCGTCGCCGCGTTGGGCGGAGATGCGAAGGTGGTCGAGGGTTACGGCAAAGGAGCCATTGTCGGCGCGGCAGGTGAACTTGAGCATGGCGCTTTGTGGCACGTTCCCGGAGGCTATGCCATGCGTGAGATTCTTGGCGGCGCGAAGGCGATCGTGGCCTCGACAAAAAAGGTTGGAGGCCCGGGAACTCGGCTCGATGTTCCCATCACGCACATCAATGCTTCGTACGTGCGAAGTCATTTCGATTCCATGGAAGTCGGTCTCGCCGATGCTCCGCGAGCCGATGAGATTTTGCTGGCGCTGGTGATGACCACCGGTCCGCGCATCCATGCCCGCGTCGGCGGCCTCCAGGCTTCGGAGATCAAAGGAGAGGACGGACTGCGATGAAGGCCAACATTCGCAAGCTTGTGACGTTTGTGGAGGAGATGAGGAGCGAGATGGGACGGACCATCGATCCTCCAACGCGGCGTGCTGCCGCAGTCGCGATCATTGAGAACCCATTCGCTGGAAAGTATGTGGAAGATTTGTCGGAGTTGATGACGATTGGCGAGGAACTGGGCGAACTGCTCACGCAGCGCGCGGTGGCGGCTCTCGGCATTCCTGCCACAAGCGTCGAGAGTTATGGCAAGGCCGCGGCCGTCGGCGAAGACGGCGAGCTCGAGCACGCGGCGGCGATTCTGCATCCCAAGCTGGGTGCGCCGGTGAGGCGAGTGCTCGGAAAAGGCGCCGCGCTGATTCCATCTTCCAAGAAGCGTGGAGGGATGGGTGTTGCCCTCGATATTCCGCTGGGCCACAAAGACGCCGCTTTCGTTCGTAGTCACTTCGATGGCATGGAGGTGCGAATCAACGATGCGCCCCGCGCCAACGAAATCATGGTGGCGGTCGCGGTCACCGACAGCGGACGGCCTCTGGCGCGGGTCGGAGGACTGACGAAGGATCAAATCAAAGGTGAAGACGGTTTGCGGTAGCGACGTTTTGGTAAGACCTCCATTCACTGTTTTACGATTTCCGGCACCGTCGTTGCAGGGGGTGTGTTGCGGCTGCGTTGCGCGCTTACCATGCCGTCGATGACCACCATTCCGATGCCCGGCAAATCTCCGCGCTGAATGCTTTCCAGCACAGTTTTTCCCGGCGAGTGCTGGGCTCGGTCAATCATCACGAAGGTTGCGGCGCGGCCGGGCTCGATCATTCCGCAGTCGAGATTGCGGATTCTTGCGGTGTTGCCGGTGGCGAAGCAGAAGGCGACTTCGGCGGGAACATCGGCGAGAGACGACAGCAGCGAGATCAGGCGCAGGATGCCGAGAGGCTGCACTCCGGAGCCGGCGGGCGAATCCGTGCCCAGGATTACTCGATCCAGTTTCTTCAATTCTCTTGCGGTCCGCAAAGTTAACAGGGCCGCTTTTTCGTTGCCGTTGTGAACAATCTCGAGAGCGCGCGACGATTGCTCGCAGAGTGCGACGATTTGATCGTCCGGCAGAGCCGTGTGGCCACCGTTGATGTGGCCGATGACATCGGCATCGGCGGCCAGCACGATGTCTTTATCGATCAAACTGGAGCCGGGGATCGATGGGCCGCCAGTGTGGATCGTGCTTTGAATGCCATGCTTTCGCGCCCACGCAACCATCTGGCGGGCGGTCGAGCCGTCTTTCACGCTGCCCAAGCCAACCTCGCCCAGCATGGTGACGCCGCCGGCGGCGAGGTCTTTGAAATCCTCTTCAACCATGCCATGCTCGATTACGGGAGCGCCCGCATGAATTCTCACGCCGCCGGGTCGAAAGGCGGAAAAGGCGCGCTGGGCAAAGATCGCCATGGCTTTCAGGCCGACGACGTCTTTCGGGCGGCCTGGGGTGTGCACTTCGCCGGCGGAAATCATGGTTGTGACTCCGCCGTGCAGGTAGCTGTCAATCCAGCCAATCTGGTTCTGGCGCGGAGTCCAGTCGCCGGCGACGGGATGCACGTGGCTGTCGATCAATCCTGGAGCGAGGGTCGTGCCTTTGGCATCGATGACGAGGGTCGCGCCTTCCGCGTCAATGTCCTTCTGTTTGCCGACGGCAGCGATTTTGCCATCGACGGCGAGCACCGTGTCGGCGTCGAGGATCGGGTGCTTCAGATTGCCGCTCAGCAGGAGACCGATGTTGCGAATCAGAAGGACTGGTTGCGTTTTCGTCTTGGCTGAATCATCATGGGCCACGGACTACACCTCTTCCAGCCGCGCGTTTCAATCGCACATTTCAATATAAGCGGCTGTGGATTTCCAGTGTACAAATAGTTCTGGTAGAGGTGTGCGGCAAGTGAGAATTTCGGTGAGCGTAGTCTAAAATCATTCGACACTGAGGACGCAGGGTCTGTCGCTGGGATGAGGGGAAACGTGATGGTATCTCGCAGCGTTATTTTCTGGGAAGTCGACACGCAGGCGGACTTTATGCTGCCGGGCGGCAAGCTTTATGTGCCCGGCGCGGAACGATTGCTGCCTAACATTCGAAAGCTTACGGATGCTGCCCGACAGGGATGCGTCTTTCTGGTGTCGCATGGTTGCTACCACACGAAGGACGATCCTGAATTCAAGACGTTTCCGCCGCACTGCATCAAGGGCACCCCGGGCTCTGCATTTGTTCCGGAAGCGCTGACGGAGAAAGTCGTCACCGTTCCGAACGAGCCCACAGCAAGGCTGCCGCAGGATCTTTTCGCATACCAACAGATTCTCCTTGAAAAACAGACGCTCGACATTTTTGAAAGCCGGCATGCCGGGGAGCTGGTGAAACGATTCGAGGACGATACAGAGTTTGTGGTCTTTGGCGTGGTGACGGAATACTGTGTACGTTTCGCGGCGAAGGGATTGCTGGAACGCGGCCGGCGCGTTTCCGTGGTGCGGGATGCGATCGAAACCTTGAAGGCTGAAGATGCACAGCGCACGGTGGCTGAACTGCAGGCTCTGGGAGCAAAAGTTATCACCACGGAGCAGGCCCGGGCGCTGCTGAACGGTTCGAAACAGCAGACTACTGGTGGGCGCTAGGGGAAGCGCACATCCAGGCTATAAATCTCCTGCGTGCTGCGGTCCCGCATCAGGAGCGGTTTGTCGTCGGGCGCCAGGCCGACCCAGAACTCCCAGGGATCGAAGCCGCGCGGAATTTCCTTCAGGCTGAGCAATCGTTCCACTTTGCCGCCGGGCACGCTCACGCGCACGAGGTCGTCGGTTTGGTCGGAATAATCCTCGGCATAGAGATACTTGCCATCATGAGACCAGTTCTCGAAGCCGAAGCGTGACAGCGCAAGCTGGGTCCAATTCTTCTTCTCGATATCGTAAAGCATCAACCTGGTGGAGTCCGCGGAAAGAGCGGCAATATGGCGCCCATCGGGCGAGCAGCGGGGACTGAAAAGATTTTCCGAGCCGGGCACATCCGAAATTTGCGAAGTCTTCAAGTCAACGATGTGGATGTTGGGACCCTTGGCGGTGCCGTATTCCAGCCATGGGACTCCCGCGAATACGATGGAATCGCTCTTGGGCGTCCAGGTGGGATCGCCCTGGTTGTGATCGGCCGGGACGACTTCATGCGGCGTGCCGCCTTCGGCGGGCAGGACGAATATCTTCCAGGGTTTCCCCGGGCGCGATGCCATAAATGCGATCTGAGTTCCGTCGGGGGACCAACGCGGCGAATGCGTCTGCATCGGTGGATAGCTGAGTTGGATGCGAGAGCTTCCGTCCAGTTTGCTGCGCCACAGCGTGAGGTCCGGATGCGCCACATAGGTGATCCACTCGCCGTTGGGGAAGATATCGGCCTCGCCCGCCGACACTCCGGGAAGGTAGATGGAGAACTGCGATTTGCGATCGAGGCCGATCAAATCGAAGCGGCGCTGCTGACCGATTACGAATAGCTTCTTTCCGTCCGGACTCGGCACGGGATTGCTGGACATGAGCGGACCCACGGTGAGCTGCGTCGGCGCGGCGCTCGCGTTGCGAAACAGGGACGTACCCTCGCGCAGAGCCCAGACGTTCTGGGAATGATCGCGAGTGGATTCGAAGAGGTAGTAGTCTCCCTGGGGCGTCCAGGTTCCGTTCGATTCTTGCGCGGGCTTGTTCCAGTCGGGCAAGAGCGGGTGCAAGTTCTTCCCGTCTGCTGAAACCTCCCACAAGGAAGAAGTGCGCTGGTTCGTATCCCGGATGGTGAAGCGCAAAAGGCGGCCATCGGGAGAAAATCGAGGTGCAAACGGAACGCCTTGCACCGCGATGAGTTCGTGCGAATCAGTTCCGTCCGCAGTGCACACGTACAAGCTGGATTGCCTGGCGTACACGATGTGTTGGCCGTCCGGCGTCCAGGTGGCGGCGTGCGCGAGGATGTTTCCCACCGGCCGGGGCGATCCTGCCGGGACTGGGAGCACCCAGACCGGCCACTCGGTTTCCGAACCCTCCGCCATGCCTTTCACCAGCAATTCGGAACGACCGGGGTAGAAATCATAGACGTCGGCACTGGCCAGTGAGGTAGGGAGGGGAGCGGTTTCTCCACCCGAAGTGGAAACCTGCATCAGGGCGGAGTGGCCGTTGACATATTCGGAGAAGTACAGCCGGGTTCCATCGGTGACCAGAGAGCGCTTGGATGTGCCGTCGTTGGTAATCTGCCGCGATGCGATCACCGCCGGCGGGGAGGCTGGCGATCTTAGGAAAAACACGACCGTGATCAATGCTGCGACGGCAACGAGAGCGGCCGCCAGCCAGGGTAGGATCTTTGCCTTCTTCGGTGGAGCGGGAATGGCGTTGTAGGCGGTAGCGAACAAGGCACGGATTCTCTCCTTCGAATCCGGCGCCGGCCCGGCGGCCGTCACGGTCGTCAGGGTTTGGTCTGACTCGACTTCGCGGCGCAGGCGCTGCAAATCAAGTCGCATCTCGGCTGCGCTTTGATAGCGCTTCGCGGGATCCTTTTCGAGGGCCTTCTTCACGATGCGTTCGAGTTCCAGAGGGGTCGCAGCGTTGAAGCGCAAAGGCCACTCCGGCACGCTGTGGATAAGAGAGTCGAAAAATGCGGCGGTAGTTTGCCCTCGGAAAGGCAGGACTCCGGAGGCCATCTCGTAGAGCACCACGCCGAAGGAGAACAGGTCGGTACGGGAGTCGAGCGGGCGGCCCAGGGCCTGCTCCGGCGACATGTAAGGGATGGTTCCCAGAGCGGAGCCGGGGCGGGTAAGGTCATCGGGCGATTGCGTGACACCGCCGAAGGTGTTGCCACTGACGTGAGCTTCTTCGTCCAGGGCGAGCTTGGCCAGACCGAAGTCGAGGATCTTGGCGTTTCCGCGCTTGGTGACAAAAATGTTTGTGGGGTTAATGTCGCGGTGAATGATGCCGTGAGTGTGGGCGGCGTCGAGGGCGTCGGCGATCTCGATTCCGAGCGCCAACAGGGTTCCAATTTCCAGCGGACGCCCGGCAATGCGGTGCTTCAGGGGCAGGCCGTCCAGAAACTCCATGGCGATGAAAGCTTCGCCATCCTGCTCGCCAATGTCGTAGATGGTGCAGATATTGGGGTGATTCAGCGCGGACGCGGCCTGGGCTTCGACTTGAAAACGGGCGAGGGAATGAGGACTACGGGCAACCTTTTCGGGCAGAAACTTGAGGGCGACGAAACGGTGAAGACGCGTGTCTTCCGCCTTATAGACAACGCCCATCCCGCCGCCTCCGAGCTTTTCGACAACGCGGTAATGCGAGATGGTTTGCCCGATCACTGAAGAATCCTACGTTGGGGAAAGGGGCAAGTCAACGAAAGGGCGAGAAGTCGGCAGATGACGGCGGATTCAAAGTCAGCCGGCGAGACCTTCGATCGCCCGCACCGCTTCTGGCGGGAGCGTTAGGCTATAGCTGGCGAGATCCTGCTTCATGTGTTCGGGATTGGAAGTGCCGGTTAGCGGCAGCATTCCGAGTGCGCGGGCGAAGGCGAAAACGATCTGGGCCGGAGTGGCGTTCGCGTTGGCAGCCAGGCGCGCGACCAGAGAATGATGGAGGATCTCCGGGTTGGCGGTGAGCAGCGAGAATCCCTGATAAGTGATTTTGTGCTCGCGGCAGAACAGGCGTATGTCACGGTCCCAGCCGAGGCGGGCATAGCAACGGTTCTGCACGAATGCGGGAACTTCGGAGTGGACGGCGATCATCTGCTCAAGGTGCCGCAAAGAAACATTGCTTACGCCGAGCAGGCGGGTGCGGCCGGCATCGCGCTCCTTCGTCATCGCCTCCCAGACCTCGGCGTCGGCGTCGGTCCAGAGGTGGCCGGAGGAGGGTCCGTGGAGCACGTAGCTGTCGACGTGGTCGGTGCCGAGATGTTCGAGTGAGCTGGCCAGGGATTGGGCGACTTGAACGGAAAAGCTGGCCGCGGGATCGTAGGGTAGACGGTGGTCCTGACCGGGCCGGTAGGTGAATTTCGTCTGTAGAAAGAGATCGGAGCGTGAGACGGCTCCGGTGCGATAGGCGGCTGCCAATCCCTGGCCGACTCCAGCTTCGAAGTAATGGCGCCGTTGGTTGGCGGTGTCGATGCCGCGAAAACCCATGCGCAGCGCGAGTTCGACGAGGGCCGGGGTGCGGTCTTCCTTCCAGGCGGTGCCATAGAGGAAGTCAGGAAGGGATGAAGGTTGCGGGGTTGGCATGGCACTATTCTGTCACGAGCGTTGTTTGAGGCTTGGATTAGCTCATCGGGATCGCCTGCTGAAGGCTTCCAAGGAAGCTCCTGCACGGCATTTCTCCCTTGACTCAGCCGTACCATTGCTATAAGCCTCGTATAAGGGCTTTTCTGCGACGTTGCAGACTGGCATGTGGCGCCGGTCATCAGGGTCCTAATGCAACCTTTCGCTGCGGCGATAGAAAAATCAATCGCTGAAGCGCTCCATGAATGGACCGACCATGCTCAAACTGCTAGCCATTGACGACAATCGCGAGAATCTGGGGTTGATTACTGCCACGCTCGAGGACCAAAGCGTGGAGATATTGACGGCGAGCGACGCCGAAGTCGGCTTCGAGATGTTCTTACAGTTTCGACCGAGGATCATCTTGCTTGACCTCGTCATGCCAAAAGTCAGCGGAATGGAATTGCTGGAAAGAATCGTCGCCGTTGATCAGGGCGTGGACGTCATCCTGATGACGGCGCACTATTCCACCGACTCGGCGGTGGAGGCAATTCAGAAGGGCGCCAGCGATTATTTGACCAAACCCATCGAGGTGGAAAAACTCCGCAGCCGCATCGCAAAACTCATTTTGGAAGCGCAGAGACGCGAGATGACACTACGGCTCGACCAGGAGTTGATCGATGCCTATCAGTTTGAAGGAATGGTCGGACGCAGTCCGTTGATGATGGAAGTATTTGCGAGGATTCGGCGGGTCGCGCCTCACTTCAGAACGGTGCTGGTAACCGGCGCGACGGGAACAGGAAAGGAACTGGCCGCTCTGGCGCTCCACCGCCTTAGTCCGGCAGCACGGGGACCATTCGTGGTTTGTAACTGCTCGACGCTGGTGGAGAGCCTGGTAGAGAGCGAACTGTTCGGCCATGTCCGGGGCGCTTTTACGGGCGCTATCCAAGACAAACCCGGATTATTCGAGCACGCCGACGGCGGAACAATCTTTCTGGATGAGATTGGGGAACTGTCGCAAGCGGCGCAAGCGAAACTGCTTCGAGTACTGCAAGATCACCAGGTGCAGCGAGTCGGGTCAGTCGTTCCCCGGAACATTGACGTGCGCGTGGTCGCCGCCACTCACCGCAATCTGAAAACCATGGTCCGCGACGGACAGTTCCGGGAAGATTTGTACTACCGGCTGGCAGTGGTCGAAATTGCTTTGCCAACGCTGGCCAACCGGCGGGAGGACCTGCCGCTTCTGGAGAGGTATTTCATCGAAAAATTTGCCGAGGAGTACAAAAGGCCGATCGCCGGTCTGGTCCGCAGGGCACAGACCTGCCTGGCCACATACCCGTGGCCGGGAAACATCCGGGAGCTCGAGAATGTAATCGGCGGCGCCTGCATGATGGTGGAGGGAAATCTAATTGACATCGGCGATCTTCCGGAGAGGTTTCGCGTTCCCTTGACCGCAGACGTCTTTATGGACGATAAATTTCTCTCGCTGGAGGAAGTGCAGAGGCGTCACGTCATCAACGTGCTGGAGGGAGTCGGGGGCAACAAAATGCGAGCTGCGGAGATCCTGGGTATCGGCCGCGCGACGATTTACCAACTTCTATCCAAAATGAAGCTTGAAGAACGCACGGACGAGAGCGCGTAAGAGGTTTTACTGTCCCTGCCGCGTCCGGTTGACCGCGAAGTCGATTCACAACTGCTACGAGCTTCTCCACAATTGCCGAAGTCCTCAAAACGCTATGGCCCGATCTACTGGTTACCCTGCGTTACTAATGTCTATTACTGTCCAGCTATTGTGCGCTTCTGGTTAGGGGCATAACTTCGGTTCATGAATAAGGGTAATGAATCACCGGTTGCCGCCACTAAGACGAGCCAGGCGTTCGGGACTGTCACGGCGGGTGCATCCGCGGGAGGAACGCTCCTGAGGTCGACAATGTGTGCCACGCTTGCCTTGCTGGCGCTGGTTTCGATCTCGGCTGCGGCTGAGCTCCCAGAAGCCCCTAGCAGCAGCGTCAGGCCTCACGGCCTCATGATCGAAGCCGCAATGCCTGCCCCAGCGCCCGGGACCCTGGCGTTTAACCCTGAAGTCAAACCCATCGACAAGAAGTTCATTAGCTTGGCTCTTATCTCTACTGGCAGCACGTTTGCCGATTCATACACCACATTGTTCGCCCGGGAGAACTGGCTTGCTGGGAAAAAGGGAGTCTGCAACGTGGAAGTTGAGTCAGCTTACTTGTATGGAACTCACCCGACCGTGGGGCGTGCGTACGCCGTTGCATCGGTGAAGAGTGTCAGTTCCGCATTTGCGGCGTACTACTTGCGCAAGCACCACAGCAGGCTTTGGAGCCTGCCGCTGGTGGCAAACTCCATCATCAGCCTGCAGGGTGTGGGCCAGAACATGGCGGCGTGCAACTAGGCGAAGGTTGGTTTCCTGAACGTTAGCGGCCTGGACGCTACTGCTGGATCCTACTGGACGATAAGAGTTAGGGGCAGTGAATGCTGCAGTGCCCCCGAGGTTCCCGTAACCGTGATGGTGTAGGTACCGGGAGCGGTTCCAGACTGGGGCGGCGGCGTTGTCGTGGCGACTCCGGTTCCTCCGGCGCATCCGGTCATGAAAATCAAAGCCGCACCCATCAGAGCAAGCAGAAAGATCCCACGCAGTTTCTTCGACCGCGCCCGGAAACCTGTCAGAATCACTCCCAGTAAGCCAAAGCCCTGCAACTGCAGCCAGATGGCATAAATCGGACGGCCTTGGGATGAACGAGCCGGAGCTGCCAGCGCCACGGTGGCTGTCGTGGAGATGTTCAAAATGACGGTTGCGGCGTTTCCACCCGGGGTCACGGCGCTCGGCGAGAAGCTGCAAGTTGCCAACGCTGGCAACCCAGCGCAGCTGAGTTGGATCGCATTGTTGAACGGTCCACCCAGCGGACTCAGAGTCAAAGTGTAGCTGGCGGCAGCGCCGGCTTTGATGGTCTTGCTGCTCGGAGAAACGGCCAATCCGAAATCGGGTACCGAGCCGGTCAGGCCGACAGTGCTAGGACTGCCCACGGCGCTGTCACTGATGGTCAGCGTTCCCGGGCGAGCTCCTGTGAGGGTCGGAGTGAAAACAATGCTGAGAGTGCAACTGGAGGAAGGGGGCAATGCGGAGGGACAGTTATTGGTCTCTCTGTAGTCTCCCGTTATCAGGATGCTGCTGATGCTGAATGCGACGTCGCCGTTATTGGCGAGGGTTACGGTTTGCGCGGCACTGGAAGTACCCACCGCGAGGCTGGTAAAAGCCAGGCTGGCGGGAGTGAGAGCGACGACGGCACCGGACCCATCGCCGTCAAGGTTGATAACGTGGGGCGATCCTGCAGCGTCGTCCTGGATGAGGATTGACCCGGACCGAGTCCCGACTGCGATAGGGGAAAAGGTCACGGAGAAAGTGCAGCTGCCGGCAGCCGATACGCTGGTTCCGCAAGTATCCGACTCGGCAAAGTCGCCGCTGGCCTTGATCGATGAAATCGTCAACGGGGAACTGCCCATGTTGCGGAGAAGGGCCGTTTGCGGCTGACTGGTTGTGCCCACGGTCTGAGTGACATACAAAAGAGAAGATGGACTCATAGAGACCGCTGGCGCAGAGGCAGGCCCGATCTTGATCACGAACGCGTCGGTGTTCCCGCCAAGTGTGTTTTGGAAGGCTCCTTGAGTGGGCGGGAAATCAGTGGAGTCGGTGGAACCGGCCACATAGAGGTTGCCGATGGAATCAACGGCTAGTCCAACGGGGCTGTCATCTCCGCTGCCTCCCAGATAGGTAGCAAACAGTTCCGAGCCCGCGACGGGATCAATTTCGGCCAGCAGAATGTCGCTCGCGTTGGTGTAAGCTTCGATGCCGTTCACGAGGCTAAACGAGTTGCTGGAGGTGGACGCTGCCACGTATGCATCGTTGTCTGCGTCCAGCGCAATCGCCATCGGACTGGCGTAGTTGTTGGGACCTAGAAATGTCGAATACAGCAATGCGGATCCCGCGGGATTGAATTTGGTAACGAATGCGAGGCCGCAGGCCTGCGCGTAGACGCTTGGGTCGCAGATGCTGGTGGAGGTAATCGGGAAAGTCCCGTCACTGACAGCAATCCCTGTGACATACGCCGAACCAGAAGTGTCGACAGCGATGGCATTAAGGTTGGTCAGGAGGCCGCTGGCCTCGTAGAAATAGGTGGAGTAGTCGAGACCTCCCAGAGCGCTGAACTTACTTACAAAGCCGACCACGGCATTCTGTTGCGTCGTGTTTGTTGTGAGGTAGGCGGACGGCATAGCGGGGAAGTTGTAAGTGTTGGTGATGCCCGCGACATACGCGTTTCCGCTGCTGTCCACCGCGATGCCGTTGATTGCGCTATAGGGTGAAGGCCAGCAGGGCGTGCCCCCGCAGTTGAAAGGGATGTTCGAACTGCCACTCAGATAAGTGGAGTAGACGAGAGACGATCCATTAGGACTGAACTTGGTCAAGAAGCCAGAGTTCCCCGACTGGCCACCTTGGTTCGGAGATGCTACGGCCTGATAGGCATTGGCGACGGGAAAATTGCTGGATGTTGTATTGCCCGCGACGAGCACGTCACTCGTAGCGTCAATGGCAACGCTGGAGGGTACGTCGGAGCCATTTCCTCCGAGGTAAGTTGAGTAGAGCAAGGAGGAGCCGTTTGCCGAGATTTTGGTGAGAAACGCATTGAAAGATCCCGGATAGGTTCCCTGATAGGGATTCACCATCGGAAAATTGCTCGAAGCGGTGCTGCCAGTTACATATACGTTATTCGATCTGTCCAGAACCAGGGCGTAGCCATAGTCCTGGCTGTTGCCGCCGAGATAGTCCGCATACACGAGATTCGATCCGGTGGCGTCGAGTTTCGCTACGAAGACGTGATTGGCGCCTCCGGGAAGTGATCCTAGAGTGGCCAGCGGGAAATCGACCGAATTGGTGTAACCAGCGACGTAGACACTGCCCGTACTATCTACGGCGATTCCAGTAGCCTGATCGGCGCCGCTTCCGCCCAGGTAGGTTCCGTATACAAGCACTGGATCAATCACCAGCGGCTTGCTTGGGTCGTACTGAGCAACCTGAAACGTGATGTGCGTCGAATCGGTTACAGCGTATGCCCCACGGATGGGAACGCGCAGACCGTTGGTCTCCTGATACACGACGGGATTCTGGAAATGAAGTTCCCCACTGCCTGTTTCGAGAACCAGGTTGCCTTCCGCGTCCAGTTGGATAGCATTCGCGCCCTGGATCTCGAATGCAATTCGGCTAGGGTCGGACCCAGGCGAGACCACAAAATCGTACTCCAGTTGCCGATGATTGCCGTAGTAGACGAGATCAATTCCGGGATATACGTTCTTGTAGCGAACCTTGGCATAGGTCGGCACATTGGTGTGCCACTTCGTGGGGTCATTGCCGATGAAGTAATTGATTATGCCGAGCTGCTGATCTTCTCCCACGACGGTTGGATTCGTTGCTGCTCCCGACAGCAAGAACTGCATGGTCGTAGCCGGGGCGGACGGGACGTTGCTGGCAGTGGATACGTTGCCTGTCGGTTGAGGTGGCACAACTGTGGCCGGACGTAATGAAAGAACCATACTGCCTGAGGTGAGAAAGGCCGTGTATCCCGCACCGCGGAAAAGAAACCTGGCCTGTGGGTTCGCTTGGCCCTGGTTCTCTTCGAATACCAGCGGCAGCTTGCCATAGTTCATGCTGCCCGTATTGCTCACAGGGGCGGCGGCGTTTAGCGGCAATCTACCCGATGACTGCTGCGCGAAAAATGGCGTGACTGCCAGTACTAACGAAAGAAGCACCCACTCGATGTCTCTGAGTCGCATCACTGTACCTCACACTTCATTTGGCTTGATTTAAGAGCACGCGTATCTTTCGGCGCGAAGGTACAGCCAGAGCCGAAAAAAGAGTGCTTTGCGATTGCGACCGGGAAGGAGGAGTCGTTTCGCCAGATCTCTCACATAAGGTCATTGCACGGCGACCGCCGAAGTGTTTTGTGGCGAGAAGGACACGCAGCTCTAACATACGAGAGGACTTAGGGCTGCGATCGAGGTGAAGCTTCTTCCGGGGTGCGGTGATTTAAGCCTCGATTCTGGAATAGTGTCCGGCTCTCAGACACCCCATGAACGACCAAAAAATCAGCTTCCAGGGATCTTCTGCGCGAAACGGCAGTGAGCAGGTTGTGATTTTCAATCACAACTGCCGTCCGCATTTGTATACGAGTCACGAGAGAGTTGTTCAGGAAGGTTGACGAGAGTGACCACAGTCACAGCTTCCTGTGAGTTCGATCATCGTTCCCGAGAAGAATCCTTGGTATCGAGGTACATTGCGCAATTTTCGGCGCAGATCGCGTCGGGCAGTATGCCGCAGGGAAGGCGAGCTTGTTTAAGAACATCGAACACCTCGTTCGGCTGGCAGTCGTCATGATGATTGGGGTCCTGGGATTCGTGATCCTGCGGGCCGCCGTCGTACCTCACAGTTTTGGGCAGTACGGCCACTATCGAGGCGCGGCGATAGGCGAGATCGCGTCCCGGCCGGTTGCGTTTGCCGGGCACGAGACCTGTGAAGCCTGCCACACCGACGTCGTGGAGCAGAAAAAGCTTGGCAAGCATGTGGTTGTATCTTGCGAAGCCTGCCACGGGGCGCTGGCGAAGCATGCGGACGATCCCAGTTCGGTGCTGCCCAAGAAGCTGGATACGGCAATCCTGTGTGCCCGCTGTCACGAGGCCAACGGCGCCAAACCGAAAGGCTTTCCGCAAGTTGCCACGGCAGAGCACTCCGGAGGGCTTGCCTGCGATACTTGCCATCAGCCGCACCACCCCAAGATCGAGACAGCAGAGATTAAGACGGAGGGAAAGAAATAATGGAAATCACCCGCCGTCGATTGTTGGTGCTTCTGCCCGCGGCTGCAGTTGCCTGGAAGTACGTACTTGCGGGAACTCCGGAAGGCGCGCCCAACTACGAGCTCACCAAGCACTGGTGGGCCATGCTGATCGACATTCCGAAGTGCATCGGCTGCGGCAGTTGTGTGCGCGCTTGCGCCGAGGAGAACGACGTTCCGGAAGGCTACTACCGCACCTGGATTGAGCGCTACCACGTGGCTGACTGGAAGATCGAACGGCCCGAGGTGGAATCGCCCGATGGCGGCAAATACGGCTTCCCACCCCATGCCGACGACGGAGGCAAGAACTTCTTCGTTCCCAAGCTGTGCAATCACTGTGCGGACTCCCCTTGCACCCAGGTGTGCCCGGTGGGAGCGACCTTTATTTCGCCGGACGGAGTTGTGCTCGTGGACAAGAGTTATTGCCTGGGCTGCCGCTATTGCATCCAGGCCTGCCCTTATGGATGCCGGTTCCTCAATCCCAAGACGAACACGGCGGATAAGTGCACGCTGTGCTATCACCGGATCACCAAGGGACTGACGACGGCGTGCTGCGAGGTCTGCCCTACGGGCGCGCGGCAGTTGGCGGACTTGAAGAATCCCAAGGATCCGATTCATGAGTTTTTGAAGACGCATGCGGTTCAGATTCTGAAACCGTACATGGCGACCGGGGCGAAGGTTTTTTACAACGGTATGGACGGTTCGGTGCGCTAAGGAGGCTCGTGCAGATACCCGTGGAAGGCTTTATGTACCCGAACGAAGTGGAACTCCAATGGAGCATCCTCATCGTTCTTTATCCGTTCATCACGGGACTGGTCGCGGGCGCGTTCATTCTGGCCTCGCTCGAACGGGTCTTCCGAGTAGAGGCGGTGAAGCCCACGTACCGGCTGGCCTTGCTCACGGCTCTCGCCTTCCTGCTGGTCGCTCCCCTGCCGCTGCAATTGCACCTGGGACATCCCGAGCGCTCGCTGGAGATGTATCTGACGCCGCACCGCTCCTCAGCCATGGCGATGTTCGGCTTTGTCTATCTGTGGTACCTGATGGCGGTGCTGCTGCTCGAAATCTGGCTCGACTACCGGCATGACATTGTTGTGCGGTCGCAGACCGAGAAAGGCTGGAAGCGGCTGGTCTATCGGGGGCTCACTCTGGGATCCACCAATGTCAGTGAACGTTCGCTGCATGTCGATGAGAGACTCGGATATTTCATCACGCTGATCGGCATTCCGTCCGCGTTTTTGTTGCATGGATATGTCGGCTTCATCTTCGGCTCGGTGAAGGCGAATCCGTGGTGGTCTTCGCCGTTGATGCCAATCGTCTTTATCTTTTCGGCAATGGTATCGGGGATCGCCGCCGTGATGTTGCTTTACATGCTTTCGACGCGGCTGCGAGGGCAGCGGATCGATATGCGCTGCCTGGATAAGATCGCGCAGTATCTGCTGTATACGTTTGTCATCGATTTCAGCCTGGAGATGATGGACCTGCTGCAGCGAATCTACGAAGCCGACGAATCGTTCCGCAGCCTGGATTTCATGGTGCACACGCGTCTCTGGGTATCGCAGGTGATCGTGCAGATCCTGCTGGGCACGGTCACGCCGATTGCACTGTTGGGGTTGATGCAGGTGCTTAAGGTCACGGAGGCCGCGCGCAGGTGGATCTACGCTTTAGCGGGAGGGTTGACCGTAATCGGAATTTTTGCCATGCGCTGGAATGTGGTGATCGGCGGGCAGCTTTTCTCCAAGAGTTTTCTGGGATATACGACTTATAAGATGGCGTTCGCAACGCGGGAGGGTTTGTTACCCGCGATCATACTCATGATTCTTCCTTTTATTATTCTGTGGGTTCTGGTGAAACTCCTACCACCTTGGCCAGAGTCAGCCTCCGTGCCGTCCGGCGCCACTCCGGTACACGGAACCAGCTAGCCCCGCCAGACCGGGGCAGATGCGGAGAAGCGAATGGCACAACCTTTCGACGGAAGCGCATCGGATGTAGATCAACTGAGCGAACGCGTGCGGGAGTTGGAACGCCGCGTCTCCGCATTGGAGGGTCGGCCAGCGATTGCGCCCCCCGTTTCTGCAGCGCATGAGAGTTTTGCACTGCAGAAACCGCGGCCTCCCGAGACTTGGCGCGGCTTCCCGGGGCCGAATGTATCGGGGGGTGTGCTGCCGGTGTTCGGCAAGGCGGTTCTGGGAATTGCGGGGGCATACTTGCTGCGCGCGGTTGCTGAATCGGGAATTATTTCGAAATTGCCTTTGCTGATGGTCGCCATCTTGTACGCGGGCATGTGGCTGGTCTGGGCAGTCAGGACTCACGCCGCGAATCAGTTTGCCAGCACCACTTACGCCATCACATCGGCAATGATTCTCTCGCCCTTGCTGTGGGAATCCACAGTGCGCTTTCAGATCTTAGGGACGGCTTACACGGCGGCGGTGCTGGTTGCCTTCGTTGTGCTCGCTTTGGCACTGGCGTGGCGGCAAAACCTGCAAGTGATTCCGTTGGTGGCGACTCTGGCGGCGGTGGCCACGGCTCTGGCACTTATTATTGCGACGCGCGAACTGGTGGCGTTTACGGTTGGATTGCTGGCTGTGGCCCTCGCTGCCGAGGTGGTGGTTTGCCTCGGGCAGAGGCTCAGCGTGCGAGCGGTCCCGGCGATTGCGGTGGATTTCGCGGTTTGGCTGCTTGTCTACGTGATGACTTCTCCCGAGGGCGTTCCGCCGGAATATCGTCCCATCGGCGCAACGACGATCACGGTGCTGTGCCTGGCGCTGCTTGCGATCTACGGCGGAAGCGTCGGGATGCGCAGCTTTAAGTTGCGCCACCGGTTGACGGTCTTCGAAATCGTGCAGGGAGTGGTCGTGTTTGCGCTTGCGACCTTTGGGACGCTGCGTGCCAGCCCTGGCTCCGC
>Ga0302319_10006174_pt1 | contig 23859 bp, 22 predicted proteins | sample Bog_T0_2_FD_203319 | JGI IMG/M metagenome (GOLD analysis project Ga0302319, IMG submission 203319) | Peat permafrost microbial communities from Stordalen Mire near Abisko, Sweden - Bog_T0_2 | ecosystem: Environmental > Terrestrial > Soil > Wetlands > Peat | place: Sweden: Abisko, Stordalen Mire...
TTACCGTGGGAAACACCGCGCGCAAGGCGCTGATTGAGACGCCGGATCGCGTCATCTATTCCGTCAAGCGCCTCATGGGCCGCGGGCTTGAAGAAATTCAGGATGAGTTGAAGCTGTTTCCGTTTCGTCTCGCAGACGATGTGGAAGCGGGCGAGGTTCCGCGCATCACATTGGGCGAACTACGCTTTACCCCTCCCGAGATTTCCGCCTACATTCTGCGCCAGCTCAAGCGCAATGCGGAGCGCTTCTTCGGCTCGCCTGTTACTCAAGCCGTCATCACCGTGCCAGCCTACTTCAACGATGCGCAACGCCAGGCCACCAAAGACGCCGGGCGCATGGCTGGCCTGGAAGTGTTGCGCCTGGTGAATGAGCCCACTGCGGCCGCGCTTGCATACGGACTTGATCGCGCCAAGGAAGGTACCATCGCCGTCTACGATCTGGGCGGCGGTACGTTTGACATCTCCATCCTCAAACTGCGCGACGGCATCTTCGAAGTGCAGTCGACCAATGGCGACACGCACCTCGGCGGCGACGACATTGACAACCTGCTGACTGCCATTGCGCTCGACGAAATTCATGCCGAGCACGGGGTGGATTTGCGCGGACATCCGAGTGCTGTGCAGGCGTTGCGCAAAGCCGCCATCGAAGCGAAGATCAGCTTGTCCACGGAAGAAGTGGCAAAGTTCGATATCGAACTGCCCAACGGCGACCGCTATCAGCGCGAGATTCCCCGCGCGGTGTTCGAATTATTGATTGAGCCGGTGCTTGAACGCACGGCCGGCCCTTGCAAGCAGGCTCTCACCGATGCGGGTATTACCCCTGAGCAGATTGACGAGGTGGTTCTGGTCGGTGGCTCCACGCGCATCCCCGCAGTGCGCCAACTTGTCGACGATCTCTTCCATCTCGCGGCGCGCGACAAAAAGCCGCACATTGAATTGAACCCCGACGAAGTGGTGGCGCTCGGTGCAGCGGTGCAGGCCGACATTCTGGCCGGCGCCTCGAAGTCGACCGAAGAAATGCTGCTGCTCGACGTGACTCCTCTTTCGCTGGGTATTGAAGCCCTCGGCGGCACCGTTGCAAGGATCATTCAACGCAACTCCACCATCCCTGCTTCGGCCACCGAGCACTTCACCACTGGCGTAGACGGACAAACCAACGTAGCCATTCACGTTGTGCAGGGCGAGCGCGAGTTAGCCGCCGATTGCCGGTCGCTTGCGCGGTTCGATCTCAAAGGTATTCCGCCCATGTCTGCCGGCCTACCGCGCATTGAGGTCAAATTCCTGATTGATGCAGACGGCATTCTGCAGGTGACGGCCCGCGAGCAGCGCAGCGGGCAGGCTGCACAAATTGAAGTCAAGCCCACGTATGGATTGACCGATGAACAGGTCGAGGGCATGATCCTCGACTCCTTCGATCATGCTGAAGAAGACTTTGCCAAGCGGCTGTTGATTGAAGCGCGCCTTGAGGCGGAGAAGATTCTCTCACTCGTCGATCGCGCTCCGGGAACTCCCGCATGGATGCAGTTGACTGGCGAGGAGCACGCTGCAATTTCTGCGGCGCGCGACCATCTGGCGAGTGTGAATTTAGGCGAAGACACGAATGCGATCCGCCAGGCAACACTTGCGCTGGACCACACCACGCGGCGCTATGCGGATTTGCAGATGGATGCCGCGGTGAGCAGCGCAATGCGCGGCAAGACAATGGAAGCAGCCGGGGAAGACCTGGGCGATGAACTGACCGCGCCCCATCCCATGGCTCCGGCGGAGTTCAAGTGAAACTCTTCCGGCGAGGAGCGATCATGCAGCACAGTTGCCGGTCTTGGGTGTACAACAATGCGAGCTTGAGGAAACAGGGATGAAATCTCTTCTTTGTGTCGTTCTTCTTTCTTGTGCTTCTGTTGCGAGCCTTGCGCAGAATGGGCCTGCAAAAGAGTACCCGATCAAGGTGCATGTGAGCTCTTCGGAACTGCACGGCTTTGCCATGCAGGAACAGCAGGTCTTGCGGGTCGTCATTGATGGGAAAAAGTATCAGCTGATCGCAGTTGGCTCCAGGCCCTGGGCGTTGCCGGTGGGTGACTATCAAGCGCGCATTACCGTGGATAAGCCGGTTCAAGGGGGGCAGTATGAGCGGCGCTATGAGTTAATGTTCCCCGATGGAAAGACGGCGCAATATTACGTAGGTGGCGAATCGGAGTAGGAGAGAGAACATCTACAAGAGTGTTGCAAGAATAATGATCAGCGCGCATATGGTGCCGGGTGCCCCACCCTCGACGCGTCTCTGTTTTTGCGGCTAGGGTGGGACGCTGGGCGTGATAGAGAAAGAGACGGATTTTATGAGCGAAGCAAACACAAAGAACATTCCCGCCGACAAGCTGGTGCGGGTCACATTCCAGCCCGAAGGCAAGACCGTGGAATTTGAGTTCGGCACACTGCCATACGATCACCATGGCAAGCCGATGTCGTTTCTCGACGTGGCGGAGAACTTCAACATCTTTCTCGATCACGCCTGCGGCGGCGTCTGCGCATGCACCACCTGCCACCTGTGGATCAAGGATCAAAACGGCATCACCGAAGCCGACGACGACGAGATTGACCGCATGGATATGGCTGCCGATCAGCAATTGAATTCCCGCCTCGGCTGCCAGGCCGTGATTACCAAGCCCGGCGTGTACGAAGTTGAGATTCCCAAGTGGAACCGAAACTACGTCTCCGAAGGCAAGCCACTGACGCTGGCCGAAGGCAAGTAGGAGGAATCAATGCCGCGCGAAATCATGTGGACCGACGCCGAAGAAATCGGCATTCAACTTCAGGAGAAATACCCAGACCTTGATCCGCTGACAGTGCGTTTCACCGATCTGCATCGCTATGTCACGGAGCTTCCCGGCTTTGCGGACGATCCCACCAAGTCGAACGAACCAAGGCTGGAAGCAATCCAGATGGCGTGGCACGAGGAGTTTGAGGACGCGAAGGACTAAGCGCGCTTCCATCGTCTACCGCTCTTCGTAATCCCGCCGGTCACTCCAGCCAAACGATCCTTCGAAGTGTTGGAACTCCCTCTCTTTTCCCGGGACGAGATACACGCTCATCACATCAAATCGGGCAGGCGGCGCGGTCTCCTGCGGCAAGTGGCGGATATACTGCCGGGCCAGCCGGCGCAGAATGTTCCGCTTGTTCGAGTCAACGGCGACTTCCGCAGGCGTCAAGTCGTGCGCGGTGCGAGTCTTTACTTCGATGAAGCAAAGCATCGGGCCATCCCATGCAATCAGATCCAAGTCGCCAGGGACATTGCCCGAAGACCAGCGCCGCGCCACCACAAGATAGCCTTTGCGGCGCAGGAAGAAGAACGCCGCATCTTCCCCCTCGATGCCCGTCACCAGATGGATAGGCAGGCTTGCCTGGCGTCCGCGCCGATGCGCAACCCAGGCGAGGCCGGCGAGAGAACGCTCCTCCACGCCAATACGGATTTGCTCCAGCCATGTCATGACAGTCCATTTTCCACTTGATGCGCGAAAGGCGCAAATCGGCGTGCCAATTTGGGACGGGCAATTCAGATTTGGGAAGACATCGTGGATGGCGGCGAATCCACAGCTTAACTCCCCCTCTCTGCCGATTGAGTTGAATGAGACTGAAGTCAGAAGATCGCAAGAAAGGGTAGCTATGTCCCATGGTGTTTTAGAAGGTTTGTTTTCGCACCGCAGTGCGCACCCATCGCAAATTTCCATGGGCGTTGATGCGCCGCCGGCCGTTGAGTCAGAGACAGGCAACGATCGCAATTTTGAGTTTGCCATGGATGCTCTTCCCTGCAATGCAATGTTCTGCGATCGCGAGTTGGTTCTGCGTTTCCTCAACCGTGCTTCGCGCAAAACGCTGCTCTCTTTGCAACAGTATCTGCCGTTTCCGGTGGACGAGCTTGTGGGCAAGTCGATTCATGTGTTCCACAAGTCTCCGGCGAATGTGGACAGGCTTCTGGGAGCAGGTCAGCACAACGGCATACATCATCTGCCGCACAGAGCCACCATCCCGCTGGGCCCGGTGAAGCTTGATCTCGAGGTCGAGCAGATGATCGACGCGCGCGGCAAGTTTGTCGGCGCTGTGGTGGTTTGGGGAGTCAACACACAGCAAAAGCTGGATGCAGTTCGGAAGGCGCAGGAAGCTCAGCGCAACGACATTGAACATCTCAACAGCAACCTGCAGATGGTTGCTACCGCAACCCACGAAATCGAGTCCAGCATTGCAGAGATTGCAAAGAACGCTGTCGAAGTGGCGCACTCCGCGGAGAAGTCCCGCGTGGCGACCACAGAGAGCAAAACTTTTATCGAGAGCCTGCGCGTTTCGAGCGCGGGAGTAGCCAAAGTGGCGGAACTGATTGCTTCCATCGCAACGCAGACCAGCGTGTTGGCGCTGAACGCCAACATCGAGGCGGCGCGGGCAGGAATGCACGGTAGAGGCTTTGCCGTGGTGGCCAGCGAGGTACGAAAGCTGGCTGAGCAAACGGCGTCTGCCACGGCTGAAATTCAGTCCAAGGTAAAAGCAATTGGAGGAGATGTCGCCGCCGCGAATTCAGCCATTGAGCGCATCGCAAATCAGACTGACAATTTGTCCGGGTTATCGCACCAAATGGCAGCGGCCGCCGAAGAGCAACACCTTGCCACGCGCGAGATGGCGCAAAATCTGGAACGGGCCGCGCACCGCACGTCGGAAATTGCCAGCATGCGCCTGGAAGAGAAAATCGACTGACTGACAGACGGTCACGTGTCAGTCAAATGCAAATGGAAAGAGCCGGATGGCCGGAGACAATGAAGTCCCCGTCCTTCCGGCTCATGTTTACCGACGCAATGCTTCAGACCGTTACAGCTTCAGGTGCACTGGCGTACGCATGCTCTTTTTCTACCTGCGTCAGCGCTTCTTCAAGAATGTCCAGGGCGACTGTCGCCTCATGTTCATTCACGATCAGCGGCGGGCATAGCCGCAGCGACGTTTCACCGCAGCCAAGCATCATCAGACCCTTTTCAAAGGCCAGCGTCTCAACACGGTTGCGTAGATCCGATGCGGGCTCGCGCGTCACCTTGTCTTTTACCAGCTCAATCCCGATCATCAGGCCGCGTCCGCGCACTTCGCCCACCAGGGAATGAGTCTTCGTCCAGGTACGTAACCGCTTCAGCATCAACTCGCCCACGCGCGCTGCGTTGTCAATGCCTTCCCTCTCGAGCACGTCCATGGTGGCCAGTGCCGCCGCCAATGAAATCGGGTTGCCGCCAAACGTGGACGCATGCGAGCCAGGCACCCAATCCATAATTTCCGCCTTCGTCATGCAGATGCCGAGCGGCATGCCGGACGCAATTCCCTTGGCCATGCAGACCATATCCGGTTCCACGCCGGAGTGCTCAATGGCCCACCACTTGCCCGTGCGGCCAGCTCCCGACTGCACTTCGTCGACCACCAGCAAGATCCCGTGGCGATTGCAAATGGCCCGCAGTTCGCGCATGAAATTGTGAGGTGCTTCCACGTAACCGCCCTCGCCCTGAATCGGCTCGATAAAGATGGCGGCCACTTCCTCGGGTGCAAGGATCGTCTTGAACAGCCGATCTTCGATAAACCGCGCGCATCCCATGTTGAAGGCTTCCTGCGCCTCCGCGTCGCCGAAGCAGCCGCGATAGGTATAGGGAAACGGGACGTGGGTCACCCCGGGAATCAGCGGCGAGAAGCGGCGTTTCTGCTGCGGCTTTGAGCCGGTCAGCGAGAGCGCGCCCATGGTGCGGCCGTGGAATGCTCCGAGGAACGAGATAACCTGCTTGCGCCCGGTATGGTAGCGAGCCAGCTTCAAAGCGCACTCAACGGCTTCGGCGCCGGAGTTACCGTAGAAAAACTTATGCGGCCCGGGCATGGGCGCCACGGCTGAGAGCCGGTCGGCCAGATCGGTCAAAGGCTCGTGATAAAAGTCGGTTCCCGAGATGTGGATCAGCTCGGCAGCCTGCTTCTGGATGGCTGCGACAACTTCCGGATGGCAGTGGCCGGTAGATACCACGGCAATGCCGGCGGCAAAGTCCAGAAATTCGTTGCCGTCAACATCTTCCACTCGGATTCCGCGGCCACGCCGGGCCACCAGCGGATACGAGCGCGTATAGCTCGGCGAAATCAGGCGGGTATCGGCAGCCACGGCGGCCTGCGCCTTTGGTCCAGGCAATGGACACACAAGTCTGGGTCCGTATTGCGCGTACAGCTCTTCATGAGTCATCGTCATTCTCCTCGGCAGATTCGGTTATGGAACGCTGCATGGATGCGGGTGGACCGCGGCCGTGGACCCCGGAAGGCGGGATCGTTCAAATCTGCACTAACGGTAAAAGTGAGAAAGTGCAGGCCGCGAAGCACGACTGTTTCCGGTCGGCGAACAGCTGTTAGTCGCTTGCGAAGAGACTAGGTCGCGTGCGCATGGGCAGCACACGGAGGTGTTTCCTGGGGCAAATACTACGAGCGCGCGTCCGCGACCAGCGCCTGGTGGGCGCGAGAATGGCTTCTTTGGCGGCACGCGTTTTCAAGGAGACTCACCTGCCGTGAGCATAGCACGGAGTGAGCCACGGACTCCACTCGCCACCCCCAAAACCTCAAGCATGACGCAGCGTCTACGGTTTCCCATTCGCGGAGTCAGGCACCTTCGGTGTCAATCTCCGCAGCAAAAACTCCCTCACCAGGTTATTCGCGGCATGGCCGCCGGTCTCAATCAATCCGTTCTCCAGCGTCAGGGACACCCCTCGGCTGGCCGGCGGGTAGTAAAGATTTGAGATTCCGCCAGCCGCAAAGCTGCCCAATAGATGGGAGTAATTTGGCTCGGAACGCCCATTGTCTCCCCGGCAAACGAATGCTGCTTCGATCGCATATATCGCCCGCGATCGTACGCTTCCCGAACCCTTGTAGAAGTATCGTGGGTCCTGGTGCAGCACAGATGGAAGAATCGCGCTGCCGATCATTCTGCCAATTGCATCGTCCGCATAGGCTGCACCGAATCGCTTGCCAAAGCCCTGCGCGCCAGCGCCGTATCCAGGGAACGTATTATTCATCTGCTCGAATCCTGCCGCGACGCCTACTCCTACAAACGCAACGGGGTCCGTCACCGCCCGGAATGCCAAATGGAACTTCTGCTTCGATCCCATTGGCGGCGCGTTCCAGTTGTAAGTGCTGTAGAAGTTCGGCAACACTCCCAGCACTCGCTGATCGATTGCAATGTGCACTTGCTCCTCGGCCAATTCCTCCCGGTTGCCAACTACCCTCACATCCGTCGATCCCGCAGAGACGGGAAGAATAGCCTGTGAAATCGTGTGCACATCTCCGGCCTGCAGCGTGAACTCGCCCGAATCGAATCTTCCCATTCCTTGCCCGGTAACAATCACTCGGAAACTTCCCGCAGCTACCCCCGCAAAGGTGAATTGCCCGTTCTCTCCTGAGATCAGTGTGCGCTGCGCCCCGCCCGACATCGCCACAAGGCTCACCGTCGCGCCCTGAATCACATCTCCATTCGCATCCAGAACCGTGCCTGAAACGGATGCGGTTGGTACTCGCGGAGATACACCGGCGGCGGGCGCATCCGGAAGTCCTTTATCGCCTGCCGGATTCCCTTCCTTCTGTTGGGCCATCGTGCGCAATGACGCACCACACACAATAGCCGCAAGCACCACCATCGAGATCAATCGGAGCAACTCGGAAGCCGGCCAGCGTCGCGCCGGAGCGCTCAATCGCAAGCCAGGCATGTATCTCGTGATGAAACGCCACGAACGTGCTACAGCGTGAACATGAGATAACATTCGTTCTCCCTCGAAGGTTGGGCTGAAGAAACATTCAATTCGCCAAATAACCGCGCGCCAACTCCAACCACTTTTGATGCGCTTAGATTGTGAGACGCGAACTTCATCTCGTCGTAACCCGCAAGGCACGTGAAGTTCTCGTCGTACCCCGAGATACGAATGGGGCCATGCGTATTGCATGGCATTATCGACTTAAGGTGGACTTATAGGTAATAACGTCCGGTGTTAATTTGGGGTTAATATCGCAAAAACTTAGCCTACTCGGCGCTCGCGAATCAGCGTCCTTCTGGATGCAGCGGCCTAGGACGGTTTCTTTTCAAAGGCCGTTGCCGGTACCAGCGCAGCAGGCGCTTCCTGGTCCAGCGTGACGGAACCGTGCTCAAACGTCTGCAAGGCTGCATCGTCCGCGGCGGTGGTCATCCAGCAGACGGCGGCTTTCTTCAGCAGCGTGCAGGCTGTTTCGACAGAAAAGTGCATTTCCGGGTTTGCTTTTGCGGTGCCTTTGGCACGCTCGATCCATACAGCGTGCGAACCCAGAGTGTACGAAGCGTCAACCGGGTCAGTGATGTCGAGTATCTGTTTCAGGCCTTCCGAGGCTCCGCTGGCAAAACCTGGCAGGTCCTTTTCCGTCATCTCCTGCTTGAAGCAGTCGAAAGGCAACGCCATCACAGCGATCACCGAAGCGGGGTCTCCGTGGCGAGCGGTCAGCGCAACCTGCACGCAGGCAATGCCCTTTTTGGTGTCATCGTTGGAGGCGTTTTGCGTCACCTGCTGTTGCACGGTGGGCAGCGTTGCCGATGCGTCCACCACCTGCCAGTCGGAAGGAATGGCATACGTAAACCCGAGATCGCTGGAGTGTACGAGCGGCTTTGGAGCCTGGGCCAGGAGTGGCGCGGCAACAACAAGCAGGAATACGGGAAAAGGGAGGAACTTCATAATGCGCGCAAGTCTAGCACAGGAGCCGATCCACCGGCCCTAGTGCAATAGCAACACGGAAAGCGCCGAGGCGATGCCGCCGAGCGCAAATGCCAGCCCAACATACCAGTAGAGGCGTGTCCGGGTCAGCAGCGTCACCGACGTAATAACAAGGCCAATCTCAAGCAGGGCCTCCCCCAGGTCGAATCGATCAGCGCGTGCTTCAGCTTGCTCAACCTTCACTTCCAGCGCTTCGGCTTTCTCCTGCTCTTCCTTCAGGTCATCGACCCATTTGGCCTGGTGGTCGGTATAGGACTTGGCAATCTTCTTCGCTGCGTCCTTGTCCGAGACAACCACCACGCTGAGCAAATCGGAGGCAAGCTGCGTGTCGTTGGCGCGAATCTTCTTCGCCTGGTAAAAGTTCCACTGGTCAGTGGCTTTGTTCTGGTCGAGCACCGCCTCAGTGTGGGTACGATGGCCCAGCACGGTGGTCACAGCCACCAACACGGCCAGCACACTCATGCTGAAAGCAACCGGACGCATCGATCTATCCTGTTCGCCGTGTTCTGCCTGCTCTTTCAATTCCTGCGCCTCGTTAGCTTCCATGGGGACCTCCGCATTCTAGTTTAGTGTCAATTGGCGGGTGGAGACGGTCTGGACGGCACACAAGGGAATGACCTGTGGAACCCATTCGCAGAGATCTCGATGCTTTTGCAGTTCCACTCCCAGACTATGTCAGCCGTAACCGCGCCCGATGCAGATTGCAGTGACCAGCTGGAGATGCAGGAAAGGAAAGGTGTGTCGTCCTTAACCATTGGCAGACGGACGGTTTTAACTCGAATGGGCTTGCTGTTCCGGTCCAAGTCAAAGGTAAAAACAGCGTTCAACTTTGCCTCTCGCCAAACCTCAGACACAGGAATCGCTGAGCACCAATGAATGTCGTCTTTAGGCAATGGCCCTTGCGCAGTTGCGCCATGAAAGGCGCAAGATAGAAAAAACAAACAGGCAAAAAACGTGCGTGCCTTCATACTCGCTCTCAATGATTCCATTCGAATTCAACCTTGAATGGGCAAAACTGCGCTACATCTTTGCCAGGGCACCGTCGGCTATAACCCGCAGTGTCAGCGCTTCCACCTTTGACCCGGCCTCGGCGCGTGTTAACCCATAAGCAAGTACGCCGGGCAGACTTTCAATTTCCGCAATCCAGCGGCCATCTTCTTCACGATCGAAAACGATTTCGAATTCCACGGGGAACTCCTTTGTCGGAGGCAGAATGCGACGCCGCTATCAGTCTACGCGCTCACAGCCTACTTGCGCTTCCAGCGGACGCCGTCCTTTGAATCCTCAATTAGGATGCCCTTCTCCGCCAGTTCGTTGCGAATCTGATCGGCGCGGGCGAAATTGCGCTGTTTCTTGGCCTGCGTGCGCTCGGCCACCAGCGCATCAATGGCCTCGTCGGTAAGCGATTGACGAGCCAATAATTCAGGCGCCACTTCAGCCGTGCGGCCTGCCTTTTCAGCCCACTCAACGGCACGGCGAGTCGGCTCCGCGTCGCGATCCTCCATTACGTCGAAGACAGCGTCGAAAGCAGCAAGAACGGAGAGGATTGCGTCACGATCCGAGGCGAACAACTTGCCATGGTCAATCGCCGTATTCGCGGCGCGAATCAGCTCGAAAATCGGTGCGCGCGCTTCGGCGGTATTCAGGTCGTTGGATAGCGCTTCAATGTAATCGGCCTTTGCTTTTTCCGCCGCGGCCTGCAGCGCGAGGTTTGAGCCCGTGGCAAAGTTTCCGCTCGTCAGCCGCTGGTGGAAGGTGCGCAGGCGCTCAATCGCGTTGGTGGCCTCGATAAGCCCATCGAAGGTGAAGTTGAGCTGATGCCCATAGGGCACCGAAACCAGGGCGAGGCGAATCGCGGAAGCCTTATATCCCTTCAGCAGCAAGTCGCGGAGGGTATAGAAGTTGCCCTCGCTTTTCGACATCTTGCGGCCGTCCACCAGCAAAAAGCGCACGTGCATCCAGTGTCGTGCAAAGGGCTTGTGCGTTGCGGTTTCGCTCTGTGCAATCTCGTTTTCATGGTGCGGGAACATCAGGTCTTCGCCGCCGGCATGCAAATCGAAGCTGTCGCCCAGAAATTCCATGGCCATGGCGGAGCACTCGATGTGCCAGCCGGGCCGGCCGCGCCCAATCTCCGTCTCCCACGAGGTTTCGCCGGGCTTGGCCGCTTTCCAAAGGGCGAAGTCGCGGGCGGAGTCCTTCTCATATTCGTCCACATCCACGCGGGCACCGTCTTCAATGCCGCTCAAATCCTTCTTGCTCAGCTTGCCGTATTCAGGGAAGGCCGCCAGGCGGAAATACCACGAGCCATCTTCGGTCTGGTACGCCGCGCCCGCTGCAGCCAGCTTCTGGATCAGCACAACCATCCGCGAAATATGGTCAGTGGCGCGCGCCAGAACCTCCGGCCGTTGCACGCGAAGCGCCTCCAGGTCCTCAAGAAATGCCTCTTCGAACGGAGCGGTGTAATCGGCAATGGGAATGTCCGCGGCCGCTGCGTTGCGAATGATCTTATCGTCCACGTCGGTAATGTTCATCACGTGGCGGACTTCGGTCCCCAGCAGCTTCAGCGTGCGTCGCAAAATGTCGATCTGCAGAAATGTGCGAAAGTTTCCGATGTGGCCAAAGTCGTAAACGGTAGGGCCGCAGGCGTACATGCGCAGCGACTTCCCGTCCATCGGGGCGAGCTCGTCAATGGTTCCGGATAGAGTGTTGTAGAGGCGGAGAGGCATTGTTTCTGTTCTAAATTCTTGCCTGGAAAGCAGTTGAAATCGGCGGGCGTGCGGCCCATTCGATTGTAGCAAGACGGGGATGGAGTTAGAACGCAGCGGTCACAACAGGAGAAGTATCCAATTCCGGCTGGCGGGGGCCAGGTGGGATTCAGGGGCGCTTCTCTGGGTTGAGGAAGCTGAGAGCCAGAATCAAGATGCCTGCGGCCATGGCGATGGCGCCGCGGTGAGGCCAGGAGACCAGGTCATACAAAAACTCGCCAGGAATAAAGTTATATTCCTGCAGAAGCCACAGAGCGCCGAGCAGAACCAGCCCGATTCCGAGAGCATTGGCAATTGGTCGCATCTGTCCTTTTTCCTCACGCAGGGGATTTGGTGTTTAGATAGTATGCCATCACAGCCGTGAAATGGCGTGGGAAAATCAGACCTCTTTACGGAGCACAAAAAACAACAGCACCAACCCTGCGGAAACTGCGGATGAACGTCAGTATTACTGCTGCTGGTAAGCTCCACGGTCGTAGCCTGTGGAACCGGGGCGAGGATTGCCCGCGAAGTCCGTGGAAGGCGCTAGATTGGATGTACCCGTGCCGACCGCCGGGCTCGATGGCGACACGCTGAGCAGCACATTCATCGGATTGGAGTCGGCCGGATCAATGTAGAGCGGATTTGCCGTAAGGTCGTTTGGGCCATTGGGGACGTCGCTTACGTTGGTGCCGTTGTAATAAAGGTTGTAATTCATAACAATGGCGGACGTTGTGCCTAGGTCAACTGTCACGGGATTCTGGCCTGCAGCGCTCGAGAAGATGTTATTGATCACGTTGACGTCCGAGGTTTGATTCAGGTTCAATTCCCCGCGGCCTGTTAGGACCGGAGTTACAATATCCTGATAGCTTGAGTTATTCACCACATCCACGTGATCGCTCTGAAATACTTCGATTGCCGAGCTGCCATTGGTATAGATCACATTGTTTGCGATCAATGTACGGCCGGTGTAAGGCGCAATCGGAATGCTGGACTGATATGCGGAGTTGCGAGTGGAATCGACAATGATGCCCTCGCCATCAGTGATAGCACCGGCTGTTTTCCAGGGAATGAACTCCTGGTTACCAAAGATGCGATTCCCTGTGACGATCATCTTATAACCCGTGGAATTGTCTGAGTTCCAGTCTTCCCAGGTGGAGATGGGGCTGGTTCCGTAGATGGAATACCACGAAGCGTTGTAGATCGTGTTTCCTGAAATCGTGACGTAGTCTGACATGGCAGTGGCCACCCCTCCGCCGCCACATTCACTGATGATGTTATTCAGAATGCGAATGTGGTTGGGACGGACAGTGGCGGTGCCTTTGCGCCCATCGGCAGAAATGCAATTCCCGTTGAAAGCGGGGTTGGGATTGGTTGTGGGCTGCGCTTGCGCCTGTGCGAGTGTGACGTTGGCATTATTCCCGACGATGGCGAAGCCACTTACTTGAACATAGGCCGCAGTGGGCTCAAAAAATATGCCCTCCCATCCGTTGAACGAGATAACCGGCGTCTGGCCGGGATAGGCCTGGTAAGTAATCCAGTTACTTGCCGTACCGGGAATGGAGATATCAAGAACAGAGCAGCTTGCGCACGAGTTGGTATAAGTTCCATTCATGACATAGACGGTATCTCCGGGCTGAGTCTTGCCTGCGGCGTGCTGCAATGTCAGGAAGGCACTCGTGGGAGTTAGCCCGTTGGCCGAGTCGCTCCCGGTCCCGCTGACGTAGTAGGCAGCAGCCGGAGGAGCAGCATAGGCTGCGCTCACGGTGGTGTTGGCAGTCAGCTTCACAGTGCAGGTCACGGTGCTCGTCGAAGTGCAGCCGGTCCACGCGGAAAAGATACTGCTGTCCGCGGAGGCGGAGGCCGTCAGAGTAATGGTGGTTCCCGTGCTGTAAGTGCGTGTAAAACTGGTAGACCCGTTTGCGGCGTTGTTGTTGTCGGCCGGAGTCACACTGATGGCAACGCCGCTGGCTGGCGTGGCGGAATTGACTGTCAAAACATAAGTGGTGGGCAGCACCGGTGCGGAAGGTACGGTTGGCCCCGATCCACCGCTGCCGCAGCCGTTGAGACCAAGGGCAACGCAAGTTACGACGGTCGCTGCGAAAGTGTGCGCGTTGATGATGAGTGAAGAAGCCATAGGAGCACTGAGGGGAATGGTACAACTTCGTGGCAACTCGATGCTGTGAGTCCAAGCACCTTAGCGGCCAAGCGCAAGCGATGGATCTGCGGAAAGCTCTGACGAAGCAAATTCCTTCGCGACGAATCGCGGCCACGCGGCGGCAGCGATCATCGCAGCATTATCTGTGGACAGCGCAAGCGTTGGAAATGAAACGCTGACGTTGCGTCGCGCGGCCTCGGAGGTAAATCGAGTGCGAAGTTCGCGGTTGGCGGCCACGCCTCCAGTCACCAGAATGCGACGAACACCGAGCGATTCGGCGGCAGCGAAGGTCTTCTTCAGCAGGTCGCCGACCACTGCGTGTTGAAAGCTCGCAATCAGGTCAAGCGTCTGCGGCTCGCATTGTGCCAGCGCATTCTCGATGGTTGGTCGCGCTGGCGCATCGATCCCCATAAAGAGAGCCTCGCGCCGCGACTCGGCCTCAGGCCGCAGATTGTGCAGTTCCACGTAGCGCAGGACGGCGGTCTTGATTCCCGAAAACGAAAACAGGAAGTCTGGATCGAGATCGGCAATTGGCGCGGTCTTTGCAGCCTTGGTTCTCGGCGCTTTACCAGCAAGATGTAGCTTGGTCTTAATCCGCGAAAACGCGAACGGCACAGCCTTGGGATTGCCGTGAAGCGCAAGGTTGTCGATCCATGGACCGCCGGGATAGCCCAGGCCCAGCAGCTTGGCAACCTTGTCGAACGCCTCGCCCGCCGCGTCGTCGAGCGTGCGGCCAATTAGCGAGTAGTGCCAGCTTCCCTCGGCAGGGGTCGCGAGATACAGGTGGGTGTGTCCGCCAGAGACGACCAACGCAAGCGCGGGTTCCGTGTCTGCGAATTCGTTCCCATCTGGCATCGACCGTTCGTTGAGCAGCACGGCATGGATGTGGCCTTCCAGGTGATTCACGGCGATCAGCGGCAGGCCGTTGGCGAAGGCCAAAGCCTTGGCATAGGTAATCCCGACGAGCAACGCACCCGCGAGTCCGGGACCGCTGGTGACCGCAATCGCGTCTAGATCGCCGAGGGAGACGCCAGCCTGCGCGAGCGCGGCGCGAACCACGGGAACGACTGCGCGGAGGTGCTCGCGCGAAGCCAGTTCCGGAACTACTCCTCCATAGCGTGCATGCGTCGCAATCTGCGAAGCAACCACAGAGCTGAGCGTGCGTGCGCCACGCTCAACCACGGCGGCAGCGGTCTCGTCGCAGGAGGATTCGATGGCGAGGATGAGACCGGAGCCGGGCATCTATATAGTTTACCGGCCTATGACGGTGCGGTGGCACCTTGCCCGCCCGTGAAGACAACTGCGAGAGAATGGATGGATATGGCGAGCAGTTCCGGACAATACGATGCGGCTTTGGAGATTGTTAAGCGACTGCGCACGGAGGGCTATGATGCCTACCTGGCAGGCGGTTGCGTGCGTGATCTGCTGCTGGGCCGCGAACCGTCGGACTACGACGTGGCCACATCCGCAACCCCGGACATTGTTCTGGATCTCTTCCCGCGAACCTTCGCGGTTGGCGCCCACTTCGGCGTCGTTCTGGTCGCTCAAGGCGAACGCGAAACCTACTTCACAACCGAAGTCGCAACCTTCCGCTCCGACGGCGCTTACTCCGATGGCCGCCACCCGGACGCAGTCCGCTATACGACATCCGCCGAAGAGGATGTAAAGCGCAGAGACTTCACGATCAACGGACTGCTGCTCAATCCGCTTCAGAGCGTGGGTAACACTCGCGCCGCGGTGCTTGACTTCGTCGGCGGAGTCTCCGATCTGGACGCTGGCCTCGTCCGCGCCATTGGGCGAGCTCAAGAGCGGTTTGAGGAAGACCACCTGCGTATGCTGCGCGGTGTCCGATTCGCAGCGCGGTTCCAATTTGACCTTGCGGATGAAACCAAACGCGCCATGCGCGTGCTGGCCGGCAAAATCGCCGCGGTCAGCCGGGAGCGGGTCCGCGATGAACTGACCAAAATGCTGACCGAAGGCCACGCGCGGCGAGCCTTCGAGCTGCTCGACGAGACTGGCCTTCTGGCTGAGGTGTTGCCGGAGATTGCCCGAATGAAAGGCGTGGAACAGCCGCCGCAATTCCATCCTGAGGGTGACGTATGGGTGCATACACTCGGCCTGCTTTCCCAGCTTGAATCGGGATGCCCGGCGACCCTCGCCTGGGGCGCCCTGCTGCACGATGTGGGCAAGCCTCCGACCTTCCGCCGCGCCCCTGACCGCATCCGCTTTGACGGACACGTAGAGATCGGCGTAGCCATCGGCGGGGAGATTCTGCGGCGGTTTCGCTTCTCAAACGACGACACGCGGCAGATTCTCGCGCTCGTTGAAAACCACATGCGGTTCATGGATACGCCCCGGATGAAAACATCCACGCTCAAGCGCTTCTTTCGACTCGATAAATTCGACGAACACCTTGCGCTGCACAAGATGGACTGCCTGGCCGGTAGCGGCCATCTGGATAACTGGGAATTTGTGCGCGAGCGATTGCAGAACATGCCGGAGGAGGCCGTGCGTCCCAGGCCGCTGATCACCGGCCGCGAGCTGATTGCAGCCGGCTACAAGCCGGGTGCAGCGTTCAAGCAGATGCTGCGCGCCGTTGAAGACGCGCAGCTCGAAGGGATAATCGCCACAGAAGAAGAAGCCCTGCGCCTGGTAAAAGACCGGTGGCAAATCAGGGACTAACCACCAATCACTATCCACTAACCACTGCTGCCGTTCAATCCTCCCGCAGCAAAATCAGCGGATTGACCGACAACGCACGCTGCGCTGGAATCCACGTGGCCACCAGCCCGAGCAGCAGCATCGCCAGCACCACGCCGGCCAGCACAAATGGATCCCGCGGCGTCGCCTGATAAACGATGTACGCCAGCACCTTCGTGGCAAGCAGTCCAAGAATCAGCCCGGAAGCCGAACCAATCACCAGCAGCTTCAGCGGACGCGCCAGCGCCGCCTGCAGCACTTCCTTCTTCTTCGCGCCCAGTGCCATGCGGATTCCCAGTTCGCGCAGCCGCTTGCTCACCGAGTAGGCGGCCATGCCGAAGATGCCGGTAACGGCAAGCATGCCGCCCATAAAGCCCAGCACTCCCAGCGCCATCGTGGCCGCCTTTGCCGGAAACAGCACCGTGTCCAGCAACTGCGTATAAGTCTCAAGATCAACCGGCAGCGCGCCGTCCAGTTCCCGCATCTTGCTCCGCATGGCCGTTGCCAACTGTTGCGGATCGCGATGCGAACGGACAACAAGGTACGCTGAGATCTCCGGCGACTGCATGAAGGGAAGGAACATCGCGGGCTCCTGGTCTTCCGTCAGGCTCACATACTTGCCATCCTCCGCAACACCCACCACCTGCACCAGGGTTCCATCCTGCAGCTTGTAGTTCCGCCCAATCGCACCGGTCACTGAGCCAAAAATCTTCTCGGCAAAGTGGCGATTGATAATAGCCACCCCAGGCGCGTGCGCGTCGTCCTGCAACGAAAATCTGCGGCCCGCCAGCAGGGTTGTGCCCGCGGCATCAAAATATCCCGGAGAAACTTCATACCGGAAGGGCGAAATCATCGCATTCGCCGCAATCAGGTTGCTTGTCTCCTGCCTGAAGGCATTCTCCCGGTTGGCGGCCGTATAGACCAGTGGTGGGTAGCCATTTACCAGGCCTGCCGACTCCACGCCGGGAATCGACTGCATAGCTTCAATCATGCGCCGCTGCATGGGCACCGCTGTGTCCAGGGTGTACCCATCCATCGCCAGGTTCACGCCGGCCGTCATGGCATTGTGCGGATCAAACCCGTAGTTGCTGTGCATCGAGCTCATCAACCCGCGCACAGCCCCCATCGACGACGTCACCAACACCGCGCAAATCGAAATCTGGATCACCAGCAGCACGTCGCGCACCGTAATCCGCCTGCCCATTCGTGCGCTCGATCCCGCCTTCACAATCTCGTATGGGTTCGCTTTCAGTACCTGCCGCACCGGCACAATTCCAAATAGGAAGCCGCTCACCAGCGCCAGCGCCAGTGCGTACCAGTAGAGCCGTGCGTCCGGCATCACGGGAATGTGCAGCGGCGTCCCGCTGATCGGCTGCCACACGCTGATCTTCTTCAGCAGCGCCACACTCGCGCCCAGGCCCAATGCTCCCCCGGCAACTGAAATCAGCATGGCTTCGGTAAACAACTGGCGCAGGATGCGCTTCCGGCTAGACCCAAGCGCCAGCCGCAAAGCCATTTCGCGACCGCGGTCGGCGGCTCGCGCGGCAAACAAGCTGCCCAGGTTGGCGCACGCGGCCAGCAGAATCAGCCCCGCAAGCAGCATCAGCCCTGCGACAAATGCCTTCGCCGGGCCGGCAAACGCCGTCAGGCCAACGCGCGCCAGCGAAACGGCTGCATGACTCACCTGTTTTGGATAGGCCTTCTGCAAGTCGGTGCCAATCGCGTTCACGTCTGCATTCGCCTGCGCCACGCTCACTCCCGGCTTGAGGTGCCCGAACGCCTCAAATAACGCATGGGTATTTTCCCGCGCGTTCAGCGAGTTACCGGGGACAACCTGGTCTTGGTTTACGACAGGCAAAAAGAAATCCGGAGCTACAAACAGAATCGTCCCCTGCAGGCCCTTCGGAGCCACGCCGATGATGGTGAACGGATGGTGATTGATGCCAACCACGCGGCCCACCACTTTTGGATCGTCGTTGAAGCGGGTGTGCCAGAACGCCTGTGTCAGCACAATATAAGGAGCGCTGCCCGGCCCGTGCTCGTCGGATGCGTGAAAGAAGCGGCCCAGCATCGGCTGCATGCGCAGTACGTCAAAATAATTGCCGGTAACAGCAAAGGCATTCACTTCCGAAGGGTCGTTGCCCGTATCAAGCCCCAGCCCAAGGTTGAAGTTGAACGCCGCCACATCGTCAAAACTGTGGTTACGAGCGCGAAAATCAAGGTAGTTGGGATAGGACTGGAACCCCGAACCATCGCCGTATTGTGTCCCGTACAGGGTGTCGGCCTGCGGCACATTCAGCGGGCGCAGAATCAGCCCATCCATAATGCCGAAGACCACCGCATTGGCACCAATGGCCAGCGTCAGCGTCAGAACCGCGGCAACAGTGAATCCAGGAGATTTGCGCAGCTGCCGTAGGCAAAGCCGCACGTCGGCGGCAATGGACTCGACCGTGGGCCATTGCCACACCACTCGGCTACGCTCCTCCATCAGGGTCGGATTGCCGAACGCGACCAGGGCCTGACGTTCCGCTTCCTGTTGGCTCACGCCTTCGCGCATCAACTGTTCCGTGCGCTCCTCAATATGAAGGCGCATTTCCTCATTCAGATCGTTGAAGAGACGGCTGCGACCGAAGATGCTGGAGATCAGAGACATGAGCGACTCCTGGCTGATTTTTCTAGCTGGCTGGTGCCTCGCCTGGCTTGAGTACCAGGGCGATACCTTCAAACATCCGTTCAAAACTGGAGATCTGCTGTTCCAAATGGCGCAGGCCGGCCGCGGTGATTTGATATGTCCGCACCTTGCGATTGGTCGACGAAACACCCCACTCCGCCTTTACCAGTCTGCTCTTCAGCAGCCGCTGCAATGCGGGATAAAGCGAACCCTCTTCCACCTGCAGAAGATTGTTGCTGCGCTGCTGAATGTACTGAACCAGCGCATACCCGTGGGCAGGCTGCCGGCGCAGCGACTCCAGGATCATCATTTCAAGTGCGCCGGGAAAAAGATCGCGTGGGTTTGAATTCATCATAGGCTCGTTTGCTACAGGCATAGACTAAACAGGTATTAAATCGAATGTCAATTAAAATCTGGTTAGTCACCTGCGTTTTATGCGCAAAGTGACGGAATTGAGTCACCGTGACGGAATCTCGTCGCGACGATTTCGTCACCGATATTTCGCTGCCTGGCTACCCGCATTATTCAAAACGACACAATTATTTCGGGCGGAGCCAGACGGGCAAGGCGGACGAACCCCATACGTTTCAAGCAGATTGCCCAGAGGCATAACTCTAAAATGAGAGATCGGCCGACCACCCTGTCTGTTCTGCCAGTTGCTTTGGCGCTTAACGTGCTTGATCCATGGCATGAGCAAACCAACCCAACTCCAATGCACAGTCGTCATCCACGACACACGGAATGCGCTCGCCGTTCAGCTCGAGGAGAGAATCAACCAACTGCGCGAACCCAAGCCCAGCCGCCGCTGGGAGCCGGGGCTGCGCTCAAACCTGACTGACATAGTTCTGGGAAATTGCGATATCACTTATGTGGTATTACGCGAGTGCTGGAAACTCCAGTAGTATTCCGGCAACTACTCACAACCAAGTCCAGGGAGGGAAGTTCAGCAATGAAAACCCTTGCAGTACTCCTGTCTATCGCGGTTTGCGCCGTTTCCGGCAGCGCGTGTGCCGCATCTGCCGCGGTTTCGCCTTCCACAACCAGGAACACTCCGGAACCGGATGCCAAAGTACTGAAAGAAAGCGCACAGCGTCCCGCTGCACCCTCCGCTTCCCCCACCCGCGTCTTTCCGGTGAACGACGAGAAGGGATTGTTGCTCACCTGTATCGCCCCTGAGATCGCAACCAATCCCAATACCGACGTGTTTGAAGACTGCACCCTGGCCCCCGGGCGCACACTCAATGAGGTGATGCACTCGTTCGTCGGCGCCATGCACGCGGAGCAGAAACTGCACGACCAGGAGCGCACGGACTGGGAAAAAGCCTTCGACGAAAAATCAGGCCAGACAGCTGTAAACAAGTAAGCGCGATCCCAAGTCCGGCAATACCCTCACGAAGCGCGACGGTGAAATTCTCTTCCACTACATCGCTCCGGTCTTGTCGGCAGGATGACAGGTCGCGGCAGCGGTAACCTTTTTCCCGCCCAGAATGGGAATCGTTCTCGAATTGGATGCTTTGGGCGCGCTCTTCAAATCCCCAAGCAGTTTCAGCAGGCGGGTCATGGCCCGATCACGGGCGGCCACGTTGCCTGAATTGGTATTGCCGGGGTCTTCGCCAGCGCGCATAAAGCCGTGGCCCGCGCCATCGTAGGTCACCCAATCGTAGGTCTTTCCTGCGGCCTTCATCGCCGCCATCGTGGCGGGAACCGTAGCCCCAATGCGCGCGTCATCTCCCGCGTAGAATCCGTAAACTGGCGCCGCTACTGGTGTCACGTCGGCCGGCCCGGGTCCGTAAAACACAAAAGCTGCCGACAAATCTTTGCGGTGCGCTGCGAACGCAAACGACTTTCCCCCACCCCAGCAGAAACCAATCGACGCGATCTTGCCGTCGCCGGCCGGAATCGTCTTCGCATAGTCGGCTGCCGCATCCAGATCGGCGTTTACCCCTTCTGGATCAAGCCCGGAAACCGCCTTCACCACGGCGTCCTGGCCGGAAAACTCACTCGTTCCCCCGCCATTCGGCCCGAAACCGGATAGCAGGTCGGGCGCCACCACGATATAACCCTTCGCGGCCAGTTCATCGGCCATCTCCTTGGCCCAGTCCGTCAGGCCAAATATCTCGTGGATCAGAACGATCACCGGAACTTTCCCCTTCACCTCGGGATACTCCACAAAGGCCTGCAATGTGCGGCTGCCATGGTGCAAGGCCACATATTCGTGGTGGCGCGGAGAGGCTTCCAGGCGAGTTTTGGCCCAGTCCTGTGCCTGTGTGGATACGGCGATGAGGGGAAACATCAGCGCGCTTGCGAGGAGCCTGAGGCTCCGAGGAAACGTTTGCATCATGCCGAGCATTCTAGTGTGGCGCCAGCAAATGCCACAAGTGCCCGGCTGACATTTTCCCTGGACTGTGCGCGCAACGCCGGGTGGAAGAGGTCGCGCTCTAAACCGCCTTGGCCGGCGTTGCCTTGCCTGCCTTGTCGCGCGGGGGGACCAGTAGCCTGGGCTTGGACGCGTTTTCTCCCGGCAATTGATCGTGTAGAACCACGGAAAGCAGCGACTTGTTCACCTGGATGTGGCCGTTGTATTCGATATACCCGAGCTTCCTGAAGCGGTTCATGAAAAAGCTGACGCGCGACCGCGTGGTGCCGATCATATCCGCGAGTGTCTCCTGGGTTACCGGTGCAATTTGCACTTCCGGCACGCCGGGCTTGCCGTATTGGGCCATCAGCAAAAGGATTCGAGCCAGACGCCGCTCGCTGGAATTGAAGAGTTGATCCACCAGGTCGGCCTGGGTACGGATGCCGCGCGTCAACACGAACTGCATAAAGAGTTCCGAGAACGTATGCTCCTGGTGCAGAATGTGCAGCATCTGCTTTGTATCAATCTCCAGCGCAAGGCACAGGGTGACGGCAAAGGCCGCTGCGGGCCGCATCGGCTTTTCTCCCACCATGGCCTCTTCGCCGAAAAAGTCCCCGGCGCCAAGCAGCGTTACGGTGGCTTCCTTGCCTTTTTTGGAGACAACGGTAAGGCGGGCGCGGCCGGACTGAAGATAGAAAACAGATCCTGCCGCGCTTCCCTGGGAAAAGATGGGCTGCCGGGCCTTGATCCGGACTATCTTTCGTCCTGGGCCTACAGTGGCCAGGTAGTCGGCAGCGTCAAATTGCTTCTTCTTTGGTTGATCCATCCCCGGGGCTCCTCCCTCAGTCCGTTCGGTCCGCGTTTTACCTCAACAGCGTCACGTACTCCCGAGATGGATTTGAGCTCCGCCTCGCCGCGCTCGATCTTCCGTCAGAAGAACAGAATTGCACCGCATCAGGTGAAAGTCTGAGCAGTATCGCTCGTCGAAGGGGCGAATGGAGCGGGACTGCGGCGGCGCGCGCTTATTTTTCCGTGCTGTCGGAATTATGGATATAGCACTCGTGGATTGCCTCGAGCGGCGCATTGGGCCACTTGTGGTCCACCAAGTCGTGTTCGCTCAGCTCGCGCAACGCAAAATCAATCGTTCCATCGGCGTGAACGGTCGCCTGCAGGTACCCATAAATATCGGTCTTCGACGCGGCGTCGACCCCGGGAGGCAGCAGGTAGCGGTGCGCGCCCGCGGAGCCGATAATGATGCCCGGAACCACGGTGGAACTGCGTTGCCGCCAGTAGCCGGTGTTGTACACGTTGGGCGAGTAAAAATGAGAGTGGCTGGAAATGACATACACATGCTTCCCTGCCGACTGTGCATCGTAGAGCCACGTGTAAACAAGCTCACCCGTACGAATGCCCAGGTCCCAGTCATCCATAGCGTGATTCGAGCTGGTGGAGTGGGGCAGCGACTCGTGCATGCCGGCCACAATCGCGCGAATCCCGGACCCAGGAGCCAGATCGTGATCCAGCACCGAGCGCAGCCAGTGCATTTGCGCGTCAGAAAACTCATCCGTGCTCGCGTTATCCAGGGTGATGAAATCCACGCCCTTGCTGACCCAGTGAAACCACGGTTTCAGCGGTCCGTCGGCCATGCCATCCGCCTTGCGCTGGGCCACAATTTCCGGCCGGCTCAGGAAGCTGGAAAACTCCGTGATATAGCCGTCCCGCGTCATGGGCTTGATGGTTTCGTGATTACCGCGCCCCAGAAACACGGGGAAGCTGCCAAACGAGGCCATTTGGTGCTTCAGGAAATCGTCCCACGCTTTCTTCTGGTAATCGTCTTTTGAAAGCTGCTGGCCAGCCGGCTGCATTGCCTGCAGATCCTGGTCGGGGTTGGACATCGCTCGGAAGTCACCCAGGTGCCAGTAGAAGTCGTCTTTTTCCTCTATCACCTTGGCGGCGATGGCGGGCACCACAAAGTCCCCGCAGTTGCGGCTGTCGCCGGAGACAGCAAAAGTCCACGTAGAGTCAGCGGTTTGTGCCTCTGCCATCGCAGTTGCAAAAGACGAAACGGCAAAAGCCGCCAGGGCGAAAAGGGGGAATCCGGAGCGCAGCCTCAACATGCAACCAGCATAGCCCAGCCTGGTTACAGCGAAGAGAATAAACAGCGGCTTCAGGTCCTACCATCGCTTCTCAGCCAAAATCCTGGTGCTCTTTCCACACCACGGACATCGGCTTCCGCGGGGGGCCGCAGACAAAAATGTAGGGGTGATGATCAAGCTCCTCGTTATGGATCCCCTCTGAGTTGCCGTTGTGCCCCGCGATCCGGCAGTTTGTAAAAATCTGATCCGCCTCTTCGGGACGGATTCCCAGCGCAATGATGGTCGTGATCGGCTGCGAAGGATAGCCGCGCAGCCACTCTGAATTGGTGGTGCCTGTGGGCTCCGGCAATCCATACGCCGGGCC
>Ga0302319_10006175_pt1 | contig 23857 bp, 11 predicted proteins | sample Bog_T0_2_FD_203319 | JGI IMG/M metagenome (GOLD analysis project Ga0302319, IMG submission 203319) | Peat permafrost microbial communities from Stordalen Mire near Abisko, Sweden - Bog_T0_2 | ecosystem: Environmental > Terrestrial > Soil > Wetlands > Peat | place: Sweden: Abisko, Stordalen Mire...
CTGCAGCGTTGCCCCGTCGAATCCGGCACCCACGCCGATCCGGCGACCGCCACATAGCTCGACAAACAAAGCCGTCTGCGGTGTCTCCTGTACAGCAGGCCGATCCACTACCTCCACAGGAATAAACCGTGCCTATCCGGTTTACACCCACACCCACTAGGTATAGTGTTGTGCCGATCCTGGTATTGCGGTGTAACCGTGCAAGTGCCTTCTCATTCGACGAATACCGACGTTCTCCAGCGCGACGATCTTCCCTTTCCGCACTCGCTGCCTGAGTTTCAGCGTTTGTTTCCCGACGATGCGGCCTGCGCGGCATATCTGGAGCAAGCGCGATGGCGCAACGGTTTCGTCTGCCCTTCCTGTCAAGTGATGGCTGAGCCTTTTCGTTTTGCGAACCGCCCTGGCGTTCTGCGTTGCCGAAAGTGCCGGAAAGACGCTGCGCTGACGGTCGGAACGGTGATGGAGAACAGCCACACTGCATTGAGCGTCTGGTTCTGGGCAGCCTATCTGATCGCCAGCCAGACGCCGGGCATATCCGCCGTGCAGTTTCAGAGACAACTGGGTCTATCCCGGTATGAGACCGCTTTCACGCTTCTGCATAAACTCCGCGCAGGTATGGTCCGTCCCGATCAGGATCGCATCGGCGGCAGTTCTGTGGAGCATGTAGAAGTCGATGAGACCTTGGTCGGTGGGCGCACCCGCGGAGAAGGCCGGGGTGTCCATCACATGGCCTTGGTAGTGGCCGCAGTTGATATTCGCCAGCGCAAACCAGGCACGAAGCTCGACAAGAGGAAGGGGGGACGCTACGCAGGTCGCATCCGGCTTTCCATAGTGCCAGACCGTAGTGCCAAGTCGCTGTGCGGATTTGTGAAAAGCGCGGTTGAGCCAGGCACGATGATTGTAACGGACGATTGGAAAAGCTACGCCAGTTTGGAAAAGTGCGGCTACAAGCATTTCGCGGCCACTCAACTGGGCGATCCCAGCGTGGCTGAAGAATGCCTGCCGATTATCCACCTCGTTTTCGCCAATCTTAAATCATGGTTACTGGGGACACATCACGGCGTCAGCCATCAACACCTACAGTCCTACCTGAACGAATACACCTTCCGTTTCAATAGGCGCTTCTATCCGTTCAACAGCTTTCGCTCACTGCTAGGAATCGCCGGTGCCGCAGTTGCTCCGACCTACGATGAACTTTACTCCGGAGAATGGCAGCACCCCCACCTGTAGTGGGTGTGGGTGAAAACCGGATAGGCACGCAATCAACGTTCTTTAGACCAGCGGGGCCAGAGACCAGCCGGTTACCACCGAGGTCGCCGCCATCGACGTCGGTAGATTATGCTCCTGGACCGGTCGTGCCGAGGTCAGGATTCCCCAAGCCGGGCCGATGGGGATCTACCAGAGGGATGGATAGTGGGATCCATTTGGTGGCCCGTGGGCTTCGGGAGATGGGGAGGGACCTGCTGCGGAAGTGCTTCCAACATTCCGGTGATCATGGTGAGCATTCCAGAGCAGTCAGCAATTCAGCAGAAGGCTACGCTCGATGGCATGGTCGAAGACACTAGAATCGTCAGCGCGAAACTGGAAGGCGAATACGGACTGATCGTGACGTTCACGGACGGAACCGAAGACGCGTACACAGTCGAAGAATTACTTGAACTTCGACCATACCGAGATTTGGTCCGAAAGCCAATGGATTCCCAACCTCTATTGTGGTGAACGGGGTGGTTCCCTCATTATCGAAATGTGGAAAAGTGAGCGAAACGGGGTAGACGCCTTTTCCAGTGATGCCTATCCTGAACCGACTGCTTGAAGCCTAGCTCGGGAAGAGGTGCATTATGCTCCAACAGGACAGGCCGAACTTTCCACACAGATTGAACGCGGATGGTTCATACAATTCGATCTGCACCTTATGCCGGCTCACAGTTGCCACCGCGAATCCTGAAAGCGAACTTGCTCACCATGAGCAGAACCACAAATGCCGTCCTATTCGGCTTGATCAACTCAGTGAATTCCGTCCGGGGTCTCACGAAATCGCCCTCTAAACCGGCGCCGCTAGTCCTTTGACCGGCACTGTCACCGATTCCAACGCAACTGTCAGTCTTGTCGGGCCAGCAACATGTTTCCAGTTGGGATTTGGGTGGTGGGTTGCCGGTGATGGCTCCTAGGGTCGCGGTAGGGACGATCATCACTGATCGCCCCTACCGCGACCTGAAGACCGGTTTCAGGTCCCTGACAGAAACGCCCGAAACCATCTATGTTCTTGAGTTATCTCTCGACGGGGTCAAGCCCGACAGCAGTTATCACCGCTTGAAGGTCAAGGTAGCTCGCGAAGGCCTCGATTTACATGCCCGCCGCGGTTACATTGTGCCCAAGCCAGACGAACACAAGATATAAAAGCCTTCCGCGGAGGCACATCTGCATGGGAAACAAATCTTGCTTAAGAACGATTGCCGGACAGCACCGCCCCTCGCGAAAGGTCGCCGCGGCCTCCTGTCGATACGTCAGGCCGCTTCCTGAGGAGCGGCAGTGATCTCCAACTCCAGATGCTGGGCGCCGAGGCTGGGGTGGTGTGCTATCAGGCGCACTGTGCCGGTTTGTTCGGCGGCGCGAACCCAAACAGCGCCTGTGCCTCCGATAAGATCAAACGGATTGTCACCGATCAACTCGGCCGGACCGGTGAGTTCGAAGCGGATCGGGTCAGCTGCAAATGGGCGGATGGCGTCAAACTCATCTGTAACGCGAAGCACAACACGCGTAGTGTCGGCCCCGTCGGCGATCAGTGTCAGGTCATCGGGAAGCAGCGTGAACTTCTGATCGATGCCTTTGCCGGAAAAGTTGCGCGCGATGACCTGCTTCCCTGCAATGTAGCCTTCAATGTGGAGATCGCCCCACGGGTCGACGTGATTACCGAGTTGCGCGGTGAACGGCGCGTACTTGAGATGCGGGAACTGGGTGCGATCGGGATCAGATTCGGCGATCAGTTTATCCGCGACATAGAACTTGAGATGATCGCAGTTGGATGAGACCAGGGCATTCGTGAAGCCAATGCTTTCATCACCGCGGGCCCAGTGAAATGCGGGGACCAGGACAATCTCTTCCTCGGGATCGCACTGCGAACGATAAAACCCCGCAGCGGGCTTGGGCTCGCGGAAGATATCGGTTACGCCGTGGTAACAGATGCGATCTCCGGAGCCGAAGTTTGCGTGGGTGTTGTAGTCAAAGGCGCACCAGCCGATGCCGCCCGTGTATTGGGCGTTGGAGGCTAGCTGGTCGTGAACACGTGCATGGCGCACTGTGTGCTCGCGCAGCCGCTCGATGTTGTCAATGGTCTTGGTGGGGTAGGTGTGGCCCACGAATTCTGTATTGAGATAGAGGGGGTGGTTGGGGGCCTTGAGCGGCCAACCGAAATCGTTCATGGTGAAGATGTCTTCGAGGAACTCGGACTCCTGGAAGTAGCGAATGCCCCCAGTCTGGCGCGTGGCGTCGAGGCTATGGGCAATGGCGTTGGTTCGGGTGTAGAAGTCGTGATTGTCCCGCGACTCGTTGATGCGCACTCCCCACAGGATGATGGAGGGATGGTTCCAGTCGCGGCGAATCATGCGGCTGACGTTGTCGACTGAGATGTCCTGCCAGGCCAAATCCCCAATGTGCTGCCAGCCGGGAATCTCTTCCAGCACCAGCAGGCCAATCTCGTCGCAGGCGTCGAGAAAGTGACGCGACTGCGGGTAGTGGGAAGTGCGCACAATATTGCAGTGCAGGTTTTTGCGAAGGATCACAGCGTCGCGCCGTTGCACCCGGCCGGGCATGGCCTGACCTACCCACGGGAATGTCTGATGGCGATCGAGGCCACGCAGCTTGATGATGGTTCCGTTGAGCGAAAAGCCCTGCGGAGTGAAGCGCGCCTCGCGGAACCCAATGCGGCGGGTGTCGTGATCGAGCAACTCCGAGTCGCTCAACAGGCGCACCTCGACGCGATAGAGCTTGGGTGTCTTCAGATTCCAGAGAGCGATATCGCCGAGATTCTCCAGATGTATGGTTGACGGCTTCAGGCCTTCGTCGTTCCATCCCGCCACCGCCTGTGAGGTCTTGGCCAGTTGCTTGTCGCCGTCGTAGAGTGCGGCCTCGAGCGTGAAGCCGCCGCCTGAGGACTTGAGGTCGCTGGCGAGGAAGCATTGCACATCGAGCGTCGGATGGCCGGACAGGACATCTTTGGGCTGGGCGAAGATGTCCTCTATATATGTAGGCGAAACAATACGCAGAGAGACTTCGCGATAGATGCCGCCGAAGGTAAGATAGTCGACCTCGTACCCGAAGGGCGGGATATCGTTGCGCTCGCTGGAATCCACTTCCACGGCCAGAACATTGTCGCGGTCGAAGTCCACATGGAATGTAAGCTCGAACGAGAAGGGCGTGAACCCTCCCTTATACTCACCGAGACGTTGGCCGTTGATCCAAACCGTCGAGGCCGTCATGACCCCCTCAAAGTCAACAAACACGCGGCGTCCTCTCGCCGATGCGGGCAGGCGGAAGCGGCGGCGATAAAGTGAAACGAATTCGTAGGACTTCTCGTCGAAGCTGTGCCAGGGCACGCGGAGATTGGTGTGGGGCACTGTGACACGGGCAAACTTGCTGTCGTCGAATTCGCGCTCATGCCCGCCTGACGCGACCTTGGGGCTGTACCGCCAGTTACGGTTGATGGGCACAACCATGCGTCCGGCCGTGCCGGGGGCTGATTCAGCGGTCATGGCGGAGGACGGCAGGCCCGGCGCTACCGTGGCGCCGGCAATCAATGTTCCTGTGGTCTTGAGAAAATCGCGACGGTCCATAATGCTCCTTGGTCACAAAAGAGAATTAGAGTGCCTGTCCGCGGGTACTGTCAGGGTTTGGTGGAAGAGGCGCTCTTCTCTGCATAAACGAACTGCTGGACTTCCGCCCGCGCTTTGTCCACCTCGGCCAGGTGTTCGGCACGAAGCTTTTGATAGATCTCGAATTCCTTTTGCGCCTTGTCTTTCTGTCCGGTGTGAATGTAGTCCTGTCCCAGCCGGTAATGGGCGTCCGCGAGGTTCGAATTCAACTCCAGTGCGCGCAGATACAACGGAATCGACTTGGCGTACTCATGCTGATCTGCGTACAGGTTGCCCAACTGCATGTGGGCTTCAGGAAGCGAGTCATCCAACTCGGTGGCTTTCTTCAGCAGTGCTTCCACGGCCGTGAAATCTAATCCCGATTCTTCTCCCCGCTTTCCCTTCCACAAGCTCATGGCCAGGTAATACTCGGCCAGTGCATTGTTGGGCTGAAGTTCGGCATAGCGCTGGAATCTCCGGATTACTTCGTCGGCCTGGTTGGGAGAACTGTCGTAGGCCCTCGATAGAATGGTGTAGCAGCGCGGATCGGAGGGGTCCAGATCGGCCGCCGCAAGCAGGGCCTTCACGGCCTCGTCATATTTGCCGCGCGAGTACAGCGCCATTCCCAGGCCGATTTTCAGCCGCGGTGAATCAGGATAGCGCTGGGATGCTTGTTGGAAGACGTCGATGGCCGGATCGTAGGTTCTGTGCAGCAACAGTTCGCTGCCCCAGTCAAAGAGATTATCGTCGCTCGGATCCATCTGCGCGGCAATCTGAAATTCCTTCGCCGCCGCAACAAATTCTCCGGCTTTCTCATCGATCTGTCCAAGCAGGTTGTGCAGTTCTCCAGGGTTCTTGATCGGCACCAGCGCTTGTGCCGCCTTTCTGGCCTCGGCAAGTTTTCCGGACAGAAATTCGGCCTGCGCCAGGTCATATCCGTTGTCGTAGGAAGAGGGATTAATCGTCTGTGCTCGTTCGAGAAGCGGGATCGCATCCGTGAGCTTTCCGGACTGAATCAAGAATTCTCCAAGGTTATGGTTTGCGTCATAATTACCCGGCTCCAGCGCCAATGCCCTGCGGAACTGTTCTCCGGCTAACTCGGGCTTGCCCGCATGGAGTAGAGCGGCCGCCAGGTTGGTCCGTGCAGCGCCTGAATCCGGCTTCAAACGGACTGCCTCTTGCAGATGTTCAATGGCCTTCGCATCCTGCAACAGCGAGGCATAAACCTGGCCCAGGAGCTCATGGGCCTCAAAGCTCTGAGGTACGTGAGGTAAGAGATCCTCGAGTTGAGCAGCGGCCTCTGTGAGATGGCCTGCTTCGTATTGCGCCCCGGCGGATTTGAACGCTCGATCCAGCTTCTGCTGTTCGTTGTCCTGGCCTGCTGAAGAGGCCGCGCAAACCAGAAATGAGCAAAGAATCGTAAGCTGAATCCGAAGCCCCTTGCTCACAGTCCTCCTCCGTGATCGCCGCATGAGCAAATTGCTACGAAAAACAAAGCCCCGGAAAGGCACCCCAAATGCATGCCATCCCGGGGCCTTTTCATCCTAACTTAGAACAAGAACTTCAAAGCAAACTGGATCTGGCGCGGATCGTAAGGAGCATCGCGTGTGGATCCAATCTCACCGAAGTTTACGTTGTTGAAGTTGCCCGAGTTCGGAACACCATTGACGCCGTTGCCTCCGAAGTTGGGTGCGTTGAAATTCGGGTGGTTGAGAATGTTGAAGAAGTCAGACCGGAATTGAGCGGAGAGCTTGTCGTTAAATTCGATGAGCTTGTACAGCGAGAAGTCCAGGCGATGGAAACCAGGTCCAACGGTCTGACCAGGCTCCTGGCCTAGAGCATACTTTCCTGACAACGCAACGCATCCGGTGGGCGTCGGTGTCGCTACGCCAAGTTGGCAAGGCTGGGTGAATGCAGACGGGTTTCCGATCCAGTGCAGTGCCCCGGCAGTGTCTTCGTGAAGCCCTAGCTTTGGATCTCCAGTCAGGAGATCGTTGCAGCCCAATCCGGCGGCGGTTCCGTTGACGCAGCCGAAATTAAGCGGCTGACCCCCCTGAAGGGTTGCGATCCACCAGGCGCTCCAACCACCGAGAATGGTATTGGAGACGCCGCCCGAGTTGAGGAACTGCTTGCCCTTGCCGATTGGGAGCTCGTAGCCGCCGCTGAAGTGAAGCACCTGGCGGAGGTCGAAGTCAGCCTTCCCCCAATCGAATCTCGGCCCAAGTCCGGGGACATCCGGGGCCCGGTAACCGCCCGTGCTGCCGCCGTTGAGCAAATCGCCGGCGTCACCGTCGGTGTGGGAATAGGTGTAGGCAAGCAGGAAGTTCAAACCACTGGAATTCTGCCATTCAAGTTTGGTCTGAAGGCCGTTATAGTCGCTTCCACCAACCGTCGCATGATAGCTCATCCCGTGCGAGAAGTCAGGCCACGGCACCTCGTTCTGCCCGGAGGCTATCGAGTCGGAGGTGCTATGATTCGCATCGTAGATCTGACTGACGTTGTTGGAACCGATGCCCGTTTGAAGGTTGGAACCTTGCGTAAACACATACGAAGCGGTCGCCGACAGGGTTCTTGTGATGGAGTATTGAAGCGTAAAGTTGGTGCTCAATGTGAGGGGTGTCTTGAAGTCGAACTGCAGTCCCTGCAGGCCCAGGCCGGATGCGTTCACCGCCAGTGGCGTGAACCCGACGCAGGAGAGACCCGACTCAAGCGTGTAAGTTCCGCCCGTGCTCGCAGTCGGGCAACCGGCCCACGGGGTGTCGTAGCCAATGGGAGCCACTCCGTTGGTTATACCTGTGTTGCTCGATGCCGACTTCGGTCCGTAGGAGAAGTTGTACACAAAGGGATAGTTTTCGCCGATGTTCGGGCCGTATCCCTGGTTCTCGAAAGAGTTATAGAAGTAACCGAAGCCGCCGCGCATAACCAGCTTCGGACTGAATTGGTAGGCGAATCCGACGCGTGGAGAGAAGTCGTGCTTCGGGTTCAACAGCAAGCCGCGCCCGTACTTATTCGTCTCATCGAGAGCAATTCCATCCTGTGTGAGCAAATCGAGGAATCCATTGCCTGCAAGCGAGGGGTTGTTGGCGGTTGATGACAGGGATCTGTTGTCCTTGCCGCTGGCCGGGATCAGGAAAGTTGGCTTGCCGAGAGCAGTGGGAACAAAATTTGCCTGGCCGCCGTTGGTCTCCTGGATGGGCCCGAAGTAATCCCAACGTAGGCCGAGGTTGATGGTCAGCTTGTTGCTTACCTTCCAGTCATCCTGGAAGTACAAGGCCGTATAGGTCTTGTAGTCGTACGTTGTACTGATGTTGGAGGCGTTGATGCTGTCGGAGCCGCCCGAATAGTCCACGCCATTTGGGACAGTTGCAGCTTGCGGAGTCAACACGAACTGTGCTTCACCCAGGTTACCGGCATTCTGACCGGGAACCGCGGCGAACTGGCCGTTGTAGTCAAAGTTACCCCTCGAAAACGCTGGCTGCAGGGTGTCGAACTTGATGTGCTGCGACTCGATGCCGAACTTGAAGCTGTGCTTACCCCAGATGTGGGTGAAGTCATCGGTCAATTGAAGAGTCTGGCTGATTTCGTCGGAAGGCAAAAAGGCATTGCTGCCCAGATCGGTGAGACCGCTGATGTCGTACTCTGGAACGCCGCCGTTTTCAGGCGACTGAGGAATCCCCTGAATGCCATATTTGGCCGGCAGGTCTTGCACCGTTCCTTCGGGTCCGAAGCGAGTGGTGTGCAGGTGATTGTACCCCACGCGTCCCACGTTGACAGTGTTGGGGCTGAAGACGTGCGTCCAGGCCGCCGCAGACTGGTTGGACTTGGCAGTCTGAATGCCCTGCTCAAAGCCGCCGCCGTCCGCGATGCCTCCGAAGGGTCCCGGAAGGTATTGCGGATCGTCCACATAGCTGAAGCGATAGAAGATCTGATCCTTCTGGGAAATGTCGAAGTCGGCGCGGGTATCGAACGCGTTGCGATGTTCGAAGATGTTGGGACTGGTTTGATAGACGTTGGTGCCGCTGTTTGGAGTCGGGAACAGATTGAGCAGCGCAACGGCGTTGGCATCGATGCGATTCGCGGGAATCTGACTCAATGCGGGGCAGCTGCTGACCGTAGGAGCGGTATTGCTTGCGGGGCAATTGAACGGATCGCGTACGTAACCAACGACTGTTCCCGCGGGAACCCCGCTCGCGCACGGTGCGCTGGTAATGCCGCTGACGGTGTCGAGCGTGCCGCACGGGACCGCACGGGTTGTGGCGGGATCCATCACGGTGCCCTGTAGATAGCTCCTGCCCAGAAGATCCGTAATGGGAGATGCGGATGGCTGGATCAGGTCGGAGAGATTGGTAAAGCCGCTGTTCGTTTCGAGGGTGCTTGGCACGGAGCCATGCTGGGGACTGCCCAGCACGCGATGGAGGGCTTCCCAATCGCCGAAGATGAAGATCTTGTTCTTAACGATCGGGCCGCCCGCAGCGACTCCGAATTGATTCTGCTGCAGTGAGCCTTTGGGCTGACCGCCGTTGTCTTCAAACCAGTCGGCGGCATCGAGAACACGGTTACGGAAGAACTCCCAGGCTGCGCCGTGGAAGTTATTGGTGCCGGACTTGATGCTTGCGTTCATGACGGCGCCGGCCGAACGGCCCAGTTCAGCGCTGAAGTCCGCAGTCTGAACCTTGAACTCCTGAACGGCGTCCACCGGAGGTAGAACCACAAAGTTGGTTCCGTTGAGGAAGTCGACCGCATTGGAATTGTTGTCAATGCCGTCGAGGAGGTAGTTGTTCTGCGCGGGGCGAAGACCGTTGGCCGAGAATGCTCCCGAAGCGGCGTTGCCGCGGGTGTCGGCTTGCGGTGTCTGCATGCCGGCGCCCAACTGGGCCAGGAAGGTAAAGTTGCGGCCGTTGAGGGGCAGGCTGTTGACGCTCTCTTCATTCACGACCTGGCCGACCGACGCTTCTTCGGTCTGCATCAACGGCGGGGCGGTTGATACCTCGACGGTTTCCGTCGCGGCGCCCAGTTTGAGCTGTACGTTGACCTGCAGGCTCTGGGCAACGTTGACGGTAATGTTTTCCTGAGTCGTTTTTGCGAAGCCCTTTGCGGTCACGGTCAGCGTGTAATGGCCGATCCTGACCGGCGAGAAGGTATACACGCCGCTGTTGTTCGATTTGCTCTGCAGAGTGATGCCCTGATCTGTATTCAGGAGCGTCACCTGGGCGCCGGGCACAACTGCGCCGGTGGCATCTTGTACCGTTCCGGTGATTGATCCTTCATCCACTTGGCCGAATGCATACTCACCCGGGACCAGGAGGAACAAACATGTGAGGGTTAGGTAGCCAAACTTCCTAAACCAGCCGCTGGGGTTGCGATCAAGGCCCATCCGAATATCCTCCGTAATGTTCCACTTCTTTTTTGTTTTGGTTCCCTTTCTTCCATCGCCGCTACCTTCCAAGGAGAAAGCGAACGCATTCAACCAATCCTGTAAACGATTTCATCGACAAGCGCTCACTACGCTCGTAAACGCGTCCTCGATGTCCGAGCGACAATAGTACAGCCGCTAATTATTTGTCAACCAAAAGTTGTAGGTTTTGTTTTGGGCTGTCGAGATTGCGTCCAGCGGCGAGGTCCAACGCCTCCATGTGGGCCCTTGTCTTCTGGAGCACGATTAAAAGAATCACTATTTCGCTCGTAGCACCGGCCTGGCGGGTGACCTGCGTTGATAAACCAGGGTCCTGCGAATATAATCCGCCAAGACTTGATCGGGCGTCCCGGAACGAGGCTGGACATCAATGGGACCATCGTCGCGAGGTCTGCTTATGGGAAACGGTCTTTGTCCCGCCGCGGAGAGGGGTTCCGAGTTCGTGTTGGATCCCGGCTCCCTGGCAGATCCATCAAAGCGACGGTTCCTGCACGCTGCCGGATTGCTGATGGCGGGTATGCTCCTGCCCAGAGCGCGAGCCGCCCAGATCCCCCGCGCGGCGGCCGGCTCCGGACACAAGGTGGTTGTGGTGGTGATTGGCGGCGTGCGCCGCGATGAAACCTTTTCCCCGGAAGGCGCCGCGAATATCCCGCACATGACAGGCGATCTGCTGCCTCGGTCTGTTTTTTACCGCCATGCGCGCAACGAGGGCGTGACTGCACACTTCAACGCGATCTCGAGCATCCTGACCGGCAACTGGCAGCGGGTGGACGACTGGGGCAAGCTGGCTCCGACCAGTCCCACGCTGTTCGAGCAATACCGCAAGGGCCTTGGGGCGGGTGCCAACGACACCTGGGTAGTGGCCAGCAACAAGGCGCTGACCAGCTTGATCGGAGCGAGCTCCGATACCAACTACGGACCAGCCTATGGCGCCAATGTCGTGTTCCCCAAGCAACTGATGCTCATGGCTGTTGAAGAGGCATTGCGCAACGGACGCACCGCCAATATGGCGGACCGAAGCAAGGTGGAAGCCGAATTGGCAAGCGCCATGGAAGGGAGCAACTACGAAGGGCTGGGCTGGAATGTCTTCGAAGCGGCGGATCGGCTCGATCCGCAGGTGCGGGCAACCATTCAAAATGCGATTGCTGGATTCGTGCGCAGCGGCGGCCCGACTTCGGGAGACGAACTCACCTTCTACATGACGCGCGAGATCATGCGCAAGTTTGCGCCGCAGGTGCTGGTTGTGGCCTTCTCCGATGTGGAGGCGGCGCACTTCGGCTCCTATGCGCTGCATACCGCCGGCATCCGCACCGCCGACCGGTTGGCCTACCAGTTGTGGCAGGAGATCGAGGCCAATCCCGATTACCGGGGAAAGACAACCATGGTGGTTCTGCCCGAATTCGGACGCGATCCGGATGGGTCCTCTACGAATGGGTTTTTCAATCATCGCGCCAATACCGACTCAACGCGAGATACCTGGATGATGGCCCTGGGCGCGGCCGTAGACAAGCCTCAAATCATCGAGCGCCCCATTCATCACATCGATCTTTGTCCTACGCTCGCTAACCTGCTGGGTTGCCCGCTGCTGGGTGCGCAAGGCCAAAGACTTGCCGAGGTTCGAGGCTAGCCCCGGTGGCATGTTGAGTAGCCTGGCGAGCGATTTTGAACGGGGAAGAGAATATGCAAGCTGAGCCGACATTGCCGGTGGTTCTTCAGGATGAACTGAGCAAGGGACTGCTCAAGCGCATCCCGTTGACCTTTCTTCCCTTCGTAAATCAGCAGCTCAGCGGGTGGGATTATCTGTTTCCCAACGAGCGCCAGTCGGTGGAGCGTCTTCTTGTCTTCGTGGCCACCCTCAGCCCCGAGCAATCGACGGAACTTTTCCGCAGTGTGGTCGAACTCGAAGACAAGATGGGAGTGCGCAAGTGGCAGTTCTCCACCACAGAACAGACCATCAACAACTCCTCACTGCTGGCTGCTTCACCCTACTTCCAGGATTGGCGGCGGGCTGTGCAGGCGGTTTTCGACGCCGCCGATGCGCATGCTCTCAAGACCAACCCTGAAGCCGGTCAGCAGGCGCGCAGGCTGGTTCTGATCGATATCCCCATGGAACTTCCAGTAGACCCGGGAACGGTGTGGCGCCGCTGGGGAGGAATCGGCCGCGTCATCAAGCTGGACCTGCCGCAATCCGGAGACTCCACAACCGCCTTCGCGGCACTGGTGGCAGGCCAGCCAAACAGCGCCGGCGGCCGCCCTGCCGGGCTTCTCCATGCGGGGAAAGCGCGTCCTAATTCCTCGCCAGCCCATACCTGGATCGTCGATGCCGGCAAGGGCCTGGTCGACACAGTTCTAAGCAGCGATCCTGAGATGGCAACGCATCCCACCGCGATTGTGCTGGGCCACGCCAGGCTGGAACGCTTCCGGCAGAGTTTTTCGCACGAGATGAACACCATGCCCAAGGACCTTGTCGCCGCCGACCAGGTGTTCGATCATCTCCGCAGTGTCGATGTGCTTCCGTGGTGTCCCGCCGAGGTGGCGGCGGACCCGGCAATCCGCGAGTTCGTACGGGCCCTCTACCTGAGCGGAAATGGCGCAGTCATCTTTGGCAACTCCTTCGTCCAGTGGGCGGCATCGGAAGCCTTCCGCCGCGCCCGTCCTTCGTTCCTGGCTGCACAGTTCGGAGTGCGCAGCAAACCCAAGCCTTTTACGGGTGTGGCAGTGTTCGACAACCCCGACGAGGTGAACCCACTGCAAGCTGTAGACGACTTGCCGGGCAGCGCCGTGGACGCGCAAATGCTCGCACTCTACGTGTGGCTGGCCGCCAGCCGATACGAGGAATACCAGCACTCCACCGTCTGTGTCTGTATGGCCGAAAGCCTCTCCGAGGCCTACCTGGTCGCGCCGCCGGAGTTTGCCCTCGGGCAGGCCTCGCAGCCGGTCACTCTTGACCAGCTGGGCGACGCGCTTCGCTCCTGGATGGCCTGACTGGATTGCCGGAAGAACCGCAGATCTGCGCTGGCGTGCGCTGATTGGTGCAGTTGCCCGGGCAATCGCATGAGGGGATGAGCCACGAGAGGCATTGGCTTTGAAAGGGCCCGACATTAGCCGCCGGGGGGTGTTTTTGGGGCAATTTCAACTCTTCCCTCAGAGGCTGAAGCCCAGGATTTTCGACCCTGCTTTGCGGCACGACTCAAGGCGCGCCCTTTCAAAACACCTATTTCCTGCGTCACGCCTTCATGAGTTTGGCATGATTGCTGTTTGGCCTCCGTCACACTGCGGTGCTATTCTGCGGGCAACTCGCTTGCACCCCGGAACCCGCAGGATGACGCGCAACAAAAAAGATCAGCAGCCTTTTTCCCGGCGAACACTCCTCAAAAGTCTCGGGGCTGCGCCCCTCATCCTGCGCCCGGCTCCCTTCTTCGCATCTTCCTTCCTCTTCGATTCGCCCGCGTCAGCCCCGAATGGAGGTTCTCCGTTCCCCTTCACCGATATTCGGTTGACACCCCACTACCCGGCTCAATCACCCTTGGCCGACGTGCTTCGCTTTGTTCCTCCCGGTTCGGACGAGTACATCACGGAAAAATATGCTGTTGAAATCGAACTCTTGTTGAACCGATGGAGCCAAGCCCTCAAGGTGTCTACGCGGGATCTTTCAACCCTGTCGGAAATGCTGGATCCTTCAATCGAGGCGACGCCGCTTGGTTCCGTTCGCGAATCCCCGTTGCGCTCCGGATTCGGCGTGGATGTCACGCGCCGTCATTTTGAAGCCGGGACGGTTCCCGGAAGGGATCGATTTCTCCGCGAGATGGCAAGCTGGCTGGGCCACGCGTCCCAGGTGGAAACCGGGGAATTTGAAATCTACTCGATTGAAGAAATTGACTCCGCCCCGCTCTCGGTTCGCACTGACGTCCGCTACGACATCGTCGCCGGCCCCAGCAACGATCGGCGCGAAGAGCGTGTTGGTTCCTGGCGAATCGAGTGGGTGCGCGATGGATCGGCAGCGTGGAAGGCTCGTAAGTGGGAGGCAGGCGAAGAAACTCGGAGCGCGGCCAGGGGACCTGTATTCCTCGACGTCACCTCCCAGGCTATGGGCAGGCAGGAGTCCTACCAGAAGCAGATGCTGCGCGGCGCGGATCACTGGCGCACGATCCTGGATGGCGCCATCGGCATGGACGTCTACTCCAATAATGGCGTAGCCGCGGGCGACTTCGACAACGACGGCTTTGACGACTTCTATGTCTGTCAGCCGGCCGGTCTGCCCAACCGTCTTTATCGCAATCGCGGCGACGGAACCTTTAACGACGTGACTGAAACGGCCGGCATCGGCGTGCTCGACAATACCGCCTGCGCCCTGTTCGCCGACTTCCGCAATATCGGGCTCCAGGACCTGCTTGTCGTTTGCGGCACCGGCCCCATGCTCTTCCTCAATCAAGGCGACGGCACGTTCCACATCAAGCGCGATGCCTTCCAATTCGCGCGTCCTCCGCAGGGAACCTTCACCCATGCCGCGGTGGCCGACTACGATGGCGACGGGCGCCTCGACATTTATTTCTGTACTTACATGTACTACCTGGGCCTCGACCAGTACCACTATCCCATTCCCTACTTCGACGCCCGCAATGGACCGCCCAACTGCCTGTTCCACAACGAAGGCAACGCGACCTTTGTGGAAACAACCGAAGCCTCGGGCATGAACGCGGACAACGACCGTTACAGCTTCTCCTGCGCCTGGGGTGACTCCAACTCCAACGGCCGGCAGGATCTGTTTGTGGCCAACGACTTCGGCAGCTCCCAGCTGTATCGCAACAACGGCAACGGGACCTTCACCGTCGCTTCCCGCGAGGCCCATGTCGAAGATGTGGGAGCTGGAATGGGCTGCAGCTGGTGCGATTACGACAACGACGGACACCAGGACGTGTATGTGCCCAGCATGTGGGAGGCGGCCGGCCAGCGCGTTTCCGGGCAGAAGCAGTTTCACGAAAATGCGCCGCGGAACATCCGCGAACTGTACCAGCGCCACGCGCGCGGCAATGCTCTTTATCGCAACCAGGGAAACGGAAAGTTTGAAAACGTCGGCCACAAGGCCGGGGTTGAAATGGGCCGCTGGTCCTGGTCCTCGGACTTCTGGGATTTCGATCACGACGGATACTCCGATCTCTATGTCACAAACGGCTACATTTCCTCGGTGAACCGCGACGACATGGCCAGCTTCTTCTGGCGCCAGGTGGTTGCGAAATCGTCCGACGACGCGACGCCCGCACCGCCTTACGAGCATGGATGGAACGCCATCAACGAGTTGATCCGCTCCGACCACACCTGGCACGGCTATGCGAGAAATGTGATGTTCGCCAACAATCGCGACGGCACTTTCTCTGAGATTTCGGGTCCATCGGGGTTGGACTTTATCGAAGACAGCCGCACCTTTGTTCTTGCCGATCTGGACCACGACGGACGGCTGGAGGTGATCCTCAAGAATCGGAACGCGCCCCAGTTGCGCATCCTGCACAACGCGATGAATTCCATCGGGCACTCCATCGCCTTCCGGCTGAGTGGTCGGCAAAGCAACCGTGACGCGATCGGAACGGCAGTCACCGTGGATATTGGAACCCTTCGCCAGACCAGGTACCTTCAGGCTGGAACCGGCTTTCTGGCCCAGCACACCAAGGAACTGTTCTTTGGCCTCGGGAACGCGGAAGGAAAGGTCCGGGCCACCGTCCGCTGGCCGAATGGACTGCTCCAGCAGTTTACCGATCTGCCTGTGAATCACCGCATCGAGCTCGAAGAAGGCTCCGCCGCATTTGGGTCCAAACCATTCGCCGCGCCACCACCCGCCTATGCCCAGGCGGGGCCGCCGGCGCCGCTGGAGCCATTGCCGTTGCAGGCCGAGACGTGGCTCATTGACCCTTTGAAGGCGCCTGGATTTTCCCTGCCCGACCGGTCGGGCAAACTGACGCAGCTAAGCTCCCTGCAAGGGTCATTCGTGCTTCTCCTCTTCTTCGCAACAACGTCGCAGCCCTCCCTTGACCAGGTAAGCCACCTCAATCGGCGTCGAGGCGATCTTGCCTCAAGCCAGCTTCAAGTGCTCGCTGTAAACGTTGATCAGGCAGGCAATCGCGAGGCCGCGCAATCCTTCGCAACGCAGCAGGCGTCTTCGCTTCCGATTCTTTTTGCCACAGAAGAATTGGCCGGCATTTGCAACATCATCTATCGCTATTTGTTTGACCGGCGCAGGGATCTCGGAATCCCAACCTCGTTCCTCCTCGACAAGGCGGGCATGATCGTCAAGGTGTACCAGGGGCAGGTGGACGCACAGCGCCTCCTTGAGGATGTGAAGTCTGTCCCATCCACCCGTGCAGACCGGTTGCGGCGTGCAACTCCGTTCCCCGGAACGCTCTTCCAGGGCACGTTCGAGCGCAACGACTTCACCTATGGTGTGGCCCTGTTTCAGCACGGCTATCTGGACCAGGCGGCGGAGTCATTTAAACAAGTCGTCGCCGCCAGGCCAGATGACCCGGAAGCCTATTACAACCTGGGCACGCTGGCGCTGCGAAGAAGCGATTTCTCTGCTGCGCGCCGATATCTTGAGCAAACCCTGAAGCTCCGCCCGAACTACCCCGAAGCGTGGAATAATCTCGGCATGTTGGCCGCCCAGCAAGGCCAACCCGCGGAGGCCATTCAGGCCTTTCAGCACGCGCTCGTGCTCAGGCCCGGGTACGCCACCGCACTGCTCAATCTGGGCAACGTCTACCGGCGGCAACGGGATTTTCCCAATGCCGAGGAGTCGTTGCGTCGTGCGCTCGGTCTCGAACCCGATGGCCCGGAGATCAACTACAGTCTTGGCATGCTCTATGCCCAGCAGGAGCAGATGGCGAGCGCGGCAGAGTATTTGCAGAGAGCTGTGGCCTTGCGCCCCGCGTATCCTGAAGCCTTGAACAATCTGGGAGTCCTTTACGTCCGCGAGCAGGATTTCCAAAAGGCGGAAGATCAGTTCAGGATGGGCATCCGCGTAGCTCCGAATGACGATCAATCCTATCTCAATCTTGCCCGTCTCTGCGCGATGCGCGGGGACAAGGACAAGGCCAGGGGAGTGTTGCGGGACTTGCTTCGCATCCAGCCCATGAATGCTGGCGCGCAGCAGGCGCTGGAGAGTCTCCAATGACCGCCTTCCCGGGAAGACTAAACGGCGATGGGGAACAATGCCGTCGCGCCATGGCTGGAGTGGCGTCTGGACTCGTGGCGGCCGGGGCAAAGACCGGAGCTAAACTCACACTCATTGCGCTTCTCTCGGTTGGCCCGGTGTGCGCAGGCCAGCAGCCGAGCGCAAAGAACGGTTCAAGCTTTCCGCAAGTGGAAACTCTGCTTGAGCAACGCCATCTTGAGGAGGCCAGGACTGCAATGCTCGAGGAACTGAAGCGCAGCCCTTTGAGCGTGGATGGCTACAACCTCCTGGGAATCATTGAAAGCGATCAGCAGGACTACTCCAACGCGCTGGCGGCATTCGACAAGGCCCTGCAGCTCAACCCGAATTCCACCAAGACGCACAACAACCTTGGGAACTTCTACGTCTCGCAAAAGAAAACAGATCTCGCGGAAAAGGAATTCCGAACTGCCCTGCGCCTTGATCCCGCAAATCAGGATGGGAACTATAACCTGGGCGTGCTCCTGATGGCGAAGGGATCTCCCGCTGAAGCGATTGCGCACTTTGAACGGGTGCATCCGCAGAGTCTGGCCGCAAGCTTCAACCTGATCCGCGCCGAATTCCAGAGCAAGCATCCCGCGGAGGCGGTGCGATTGGCAACGCTGCTCTCGGACCAGAATAAGGGCGATGTTCAGGTACATTTCTCACTGGGAGTTCTGCTGGCGTCTGAAAAGCTATGGAAGCCTGGATTGCTGGAACTGGAGAAGGCCGATGCCCTCCAGCCGGATAACTTCGAGATTCTGCTTAACCTTGGACAAGCCTATTTGCGCAGCGGCCAGAACGCCGACGCAGAGCCGCCTTTGACGCGCGCGCTCAAACTGAAGCCCGAATCTCCGGACGTTCTTTCCCTGCTGGCGCAAGTCTATGCAAATGAGTCAAGGCCCCGCGATGCCCTGGAGTTGCTTGTCCGGGCCCACAAGTTAGCTCCTGGGAATGTCGATATCATCGCCCTGCTGGCACAGGTAAGCATGTCCCAAAGCTATTACGAAGATGCTATCCCGCTGCTTCAAGATGGGCTTCAGCTCGCGCCGCAGAGATCCGATCTTCGTGCCGCGCTGGGCCAAAGTTACTTTATGGCCGGCAAAGTCGACCAGGCAATCAGCGAATTCGGGAAGTTGATTGAGCTGGATCACTCGGCCCGCTCTTACGCCTTCCTGGGAATCGCTTACCGGCAATTGGGGCGCTTCGATGAAGCCAAGCAGTCCCTTCGGCAAGGGCTCAAGTCAGATCCCCATGACGCCACATGCCTCTTCAATTTGGGTCTCATTGCCGAGCAGCAGGGAGACACCGCCGCTGCTACTTCAATGCTGGAGAAAGTCCTGCTCACCAACCCCGATTTTCCGGATGCACTGCTTGAGCTGGCTAACCTCCGCATTCAATCCAAGCAACTCCCCGAGGCGGAACAATTGCTTAGAAAGTATGTGCGCCTGAGCCGCAATCCTTCAACTGGATACTACAAGCTCGCCATGGTCGAGAGAACTCTGCACGAGACTGCTGCGGCCGATCGGGACTTGAGTGTCTTTCAGACCCTTTCCAAGGATGTGTCCAACGGCCCGCATCACTACGAGCATCTTTTTGACTATCTTGACAACCGCTCGCAACTCGCGCCCGAGGCTCGCGATCAACTGGACATCGATGAGCTCATCGATCACATCCAGAAGAATCCCGGGCGGCCGAACGACCTGTACCTCCTGGCTGAGGCCTACTTGAAGTCCGGGAGATTGGCCGATGCAAGGACTGCGATCGGCCAGCTTGACCAGATAAGCTCGGGCGACTTCAGAACCCTTACCGGAATCGGCGAATTGCTGGCCCGGTATCACCTTTATGACGATGCCATCCAGCATTTCCAGGCGGCGGTCAAGGCCAATCCAGCCTCCGACGACGAACAATTCGATCTAGCCAATGCGCTCTTCCGCAAGGCGCGCTATGCCGATGCCCTTCAGGCTGCAGAGCAGGTTTCAGCGGAGGGTCGGAAAGACGAAGCCTATATTGCTCTGCTCGGAGATATCTATGCGCGCCTGGGCGACACGGCACGCGCCGAACAGATCTTTCGCGATGCCATCGTCCGCAATCCGGATAACGATCAGGACTATCTCACACTCGCCCTGCTCCAGTTTCGCGATAACGATGTTGCAGGCGCAAAGCAGACGCTGCTGAAAGGCCTCGCTCGCATCCCTGCCTCAGGAAGGGTGCTCTGGGGGTTGGGCATCGTATCCGCCCTGGAAGGAAACACGCAGAAAGCCGCCGGACAGTTGGAGCGCGCCGTGGAACTGCTCCCGGAATGGCCTGGCAGTTATTCCGTGTTGGGTGTTTTCTATTATCAAACGGGACAGATCGCCAAGGCCAGGGAGGTGCTGGACCGTTTCAAGAGCAGAAGCGCAACGGGTGGCATGGACTTGAATCGCATCGAACAGGCTCTGGAGCAGGCTCCCACGGCTTCTCTATCCGGCAATGAACCCATGACCATGGCGAGCAGGCAGCAGTTGCTCCAACTAGCTCTGTCTCTCGCGGATAGAACCCTATGACGGCGACGCGGCTGATTGGTCAATTCAAGGGGGTCTGGTGGTCAATTCTGCGCGGCGCAATCTTGTGCGGCGCCGCTTTTGCCGTTTCCAACCATGCAAGGGACTCCGCCCAACAGCCCGCGCCATCGCAGGAGCCTGCACCTATAGTCCACTACACGGACATTCGCAAAGCCGCAGGAATCACGTTCACTCAGGACTCTACGCAGACCGATCAGAAGTATTACCTGGAAACCATGGGTACCGGTGTCGGATGGATCGACTACGACCAGGACGGACTGATGGACTTGTACTTTGTCCAGTCGGGCGCCACTGACATTTACAAGCCAACCAAGCCATTGCGCTCCGCGCTTTATCACAACAATGGGGATGGAACATTCACCGACGTAACTGAAAAGGCAGGAGTGGGAGGCGAGGGCCACTATGGCCAGGGTGTCGCTGTCGGCGACTACGATAATGACGGTTATCCCGACCTGTACGTAACCGGCTTTGGACGCGCCATCCTGTACCACAACAATGGCGACGGAACGTTTACCGACGTCACCGCCAAGGCGGGCGTCGCGGACGAAGGCCAATGGTCCACCAGTGCCGGATGGTTCGACTTCGACAAGGATGGATGGCTTGACCTGGTGGTCACCAATTACATCCAATGGACTCCGGAGAACAATCAGTGGTGCGGCGAACGTAAGCCGGGTTATCGTGCGTACTGCAATCCCAATAACTATAAAGGGCAGAAGACTCGGCTTTTCCATAACAACCATGACGGAACCTTCACCGACGTGAGCGATAAGTCTGGCGTCGGCCTGCTTGAATCAAAAGGAATGGGAGTGGTTCTGGCTGACTTCCGCAACGATGGCTGGCAAGACATCGCCATCGCCAACGACACCTGGCCGAACTTTCTTTTCCTCAATAACCATGACGGAACTTTTGCCGACTCTTCTCTCATCTCCGGGCTGGCGGCAAGCGAGGATGGCCGCTATGAAGCGGGAATGGGCATTGACGCCGCGGATGTGGATGGCGACGGCTTCCTCGACGTCTACATCACCCACCTGGCCCACGAGTTAAACCGCCTGTACCACAACAATGGGGACGGAACTTTTACCGACGCGACTTATAGCTCCGGAATCGGCACCAAGGCGACGCTGTTCAGCGGTGTCGCCGCCAAGTTCATCGACTATGACAACGACGGTTGGCCCGACATTGTGCAGGTGAACGGGGCCATGCTGGACAATGTGAATCTTTACCACAACGAGGTATCGTACAAGGAACCCCTGCTGATGTTCCACAACCTGGGGAAAGGCCATTTCGAGAAATCGTCGGAGCCCCTGGGGCCCGACTTCATGCGGCCGATTGCAGGGCGCGGCTTGGCCACCGCGGATTTCAATAACGACGGGCAGATGGGAATTGCCGTCAATGTTCGCGGCGACTATCCGGAACTTCTTCGCAACGAGGGAGGCAATGCCAACCATTGGCTTGAAGTTCTTCTTATCGGCACCAAGTCCAACCGCGACGGGATCGGCTCGGCCTTGAAACTGACGTCGGAAGGGGTCGCTCGTGTTGAGCAGGCCAAGGGCGGAATGAGTTATATGTCGGCAAGCGATCCGCGCATTCACTTTGGTCTGGGCAAACGGACGAAGATCGAGTCGCTGGTGATCAAGTGGCCGAGCGGCCATGTTGACAAGCTGGCGGATGTGCCCATCGACAAGATCATCGCGGTCAAAGAAAGTGTGGGAATCGTTCCGCATGCGTTCCCCAGGGTGCCAAGCCGATGAACGCGCAAGCTTCACCCTCAACGGTTAGCGGGTCTCTCCCGCGCGTCCTTTTTTGGAGTCTGCATGTCTCGCTATAATGGCAGCCAGCTATGATCTTTCCCCGGCGGCGGTTTCTCGGCTCTTCTCTTCTTGCGCTTGGCGCCACACTGAGCGATGCCCTGGCAACCCCACTCTGGCAATGGACCCATTCCCTGGTCGTGGAAGCCGCCGTATCGGAATCCGCAGCTTCTCCGGTTCAGTTTGTGGATGTGGCTCAGCAAGCCGGATTGACGATCCCCAATGTGTGGGGCGGCGTTGAGCACAAGCGGTCCATCATTGAGACCAAGGGAAGCGGGCTGGCCTTCTTCGACTTCGACCATGACGGCTGGCTCGATATCTACCTCACCAACGGCAATCGGCTCGACGCGCATTGGCCGGCAGGCAAAGCGCCCACATCGCATCTTTACAAGAACAATCGAGACGGCACGTTTACCGACGTCACGGAGAAGTCCGGACTGCGGCGCACCGGGTGGCAGACTGGCGTCTGCGTGGGCGATTACGACAATGACGGATGGGACGATCTGTTTTGCTGTTTCTGGGGGCATAACATCCTCTTTCATAACAACGGAGACGGAACCTTTACCGATGTAACTCACAAGTCCGGGCTTTATCGGGAGCAAGGCCGCTGGAGTTCCGGCTGCACTTTTCTCGATTATGACCGGGACGGCCATCTGGATCTATTTGTGTGTAACTACATTCAGCTGGATCCGGACAAGATTCCCTCCGCCACCGACATGAGTTATTGCCAGTGGAAGGGCGTTCCAATTATGTGCGGCCCGCGCGGCCTTCCCGGCGACACAAACATTCTTTATCGCAACAACGGCGACGGAACGTTTACCGATGTTTCAGAGAAATCGGGGATTTTGAAGCCCGGTCCGCGATACTCCATCACGCCCACTTCGTACGACTTCGACAACGACGGGTGGCCGGACATTTATATTGCGGTCGACTCAATGCCGAGCATTCTGTTCCGCAACAATCATGACGGCACGTTTACCGATGTGGCCGTCATGGCGGGCTGCGCCTACAACGATGATGGGCACGAGCAGGCCGGAATGGGGCTGGCCGTGGCCGATTACGACTGCGACGGCTGGTTCGACATCTTCAAGACCAACTTCGTGGACGACACGGTCAACCTCTACCACAACAACGGCGACGGAACGTACAGCGATGTCTCTTTTGCCTCAGGTGTCGGCATCAACAACCGCTACGTAGCCTGGGGCTGCGGCTTCATTGACTACGACAATGACGGCTGGCCGGACATCGTGCAGGTCAACGGGCACGTGTACCCGGAGGTTGATGCATACAACTTCGGCGAGTCCTTCCGGAATCCGAGAATTGTTTACAAGAACCTCGGCAACGGGCGTTTCAAGGATGTTTCGGCGGATCTTGGACCCGGCATCAGCGAGCGCTTTTCCAGCCGCGGCGCGGCTTTCGGAGACTATAACAACAACGGCAACATGGATATTCTGGTCTTGAATCTGAACGATGTGCCTTCGCTTCTCCGCAATCATGGGGGCAACCGTCAGAACTGGATCAAGATCAAACTGTTGGGGACCAAGTGCAATCGTACCGCCATAGGAGCTCGGGTGCGGGTTACCACGGGCAAGCATACCCAGATGGACGAGGTGCACGGCGGCACCAGCGTCATGTCGCAAAGCGACTTGCGCCTACATTTCGGACTGGGTAAGGCGGAGACGGTGGATTCGATCGAGGTAAAGTGGCCGACCACGCAAAAGATCGAACTATTCAAGCAGGTCAAGGCAAACCAGATTCTGACCATTCGCGAGGGCGACGGCATCATTGCAAAGTTCAAACCGGGGCCGGCATAGAGTACCCTCAGCAGACGCCTGAATCAATTGCCCAGCCCAACTTGCCGCATCACCAGCGGTTCTCCCCGGCTGGATGAATCTGCCCGCGTAGATCTTCAATGTGTGGGCGGGTAAGTTGGCTGCGCTGGGACAACAACCAGAAACTGCTTCACCTCGCGCCTTTCCTGCTCGACAGCAGAAGCCTGCTGTTTCTTGATCTCGTCGTGGAGTTCAAATTCCTTCCGGGCCTTGTCA